>ERZ857882.2793-NODE-2793-length-17502-cov-17.578896_pt1 | contig 17502 bp, 17 predicted proteins | sample MGYA00519697_ERZ857882 | MGnify/ENA primary metagenome ERZ857882 (study PRJEB31778, sample SAMEA3449373) | human gut metagenome | biome: human gut; feature: human-associated habitat; material: faeces | place: United Kingdom | collected 2010/2012 ...
ATACAGTAGAAAATAATCAGTTAGGTCTATACAAACTGACGGATCTACAGCAAAAAGATAACCTTGCCGCCGCCAATCCGCAGGTCGTTAAAGAGATGCAAGGCGTGGTAAGAGAGTTTATCGATAACAGCCAGCCACCGCTTAGCGAGGTAAATCAGGAGAAGTTTAACAATATCAAGAAAGCATTAAGCGAAGCGAAATAACTAAACCTTCATGCGGCGGATTTTTCCGCCGCCTTATTGAGCGAGATAGCGATGCACGTTACAGCCAAGCCCTCCAGTTTTCAATGTAATCTCAAATGTGATTACTGTTTTTACCTTGAAAAAGAGTCGCAGTTTACTCATGAAAAATGGATGGATGACAGCACTCTGAAAGAGTTCATCAAACAATATATCGCAGCGTCTGGCAATCAGGTCTATTTTACCTGGCAAGGCGGTGAACCCACTCTGGCTGGCCTGGATTTTTTCCGTAAAGTTATTCACTATCAACAACGCTATGCAGGCCAAAAACGAATTTTTAATGCATTACAAACGAATGGCATTTTATTGAATAATGAATGGTGTGCCTTTCTCAAAGAACATGAGTTTCTGGTTGGTATCTCGATCGATGGACCCCAAGAACTACATGACCGCTACAGACGCAGTAATTCAGGTAACGGTACTTTTGCAAAAGTGATAGCAGCCATCGAGCGTCTGAAATCATATCAAATAGAGTTTAATACGTTAACCGTCATTAATAACATTAATGTCCATTACCCTCTTGAGGTTTATCATTTTTTAAAATCTATCGGCAGTAAACATATGCAATTTATCGAATTGCTCGAAACCGGGACGCCGAATATTGATTTCAGTGGTCATAGTGAGAACACATTCCGTATCATTGATTTTTCTGTGCCTCCCACGGCTTATGGCAAGTTTATGTCAACCATTTTTATGCAATGGGTTAAAAACGATGTGGGTGAAATTTTCATCCGTCAGTTTGAAAGCTTTGTCAGCCGTTTTTTGGGGAATGGGCATACCAGTTGTATTTTCCAGGAGTCCTGCAAGGATAATCTGGTTGTTGAAAGCAATGGAGACATTTACGAATGCGACCATTTTGTCTATCCACAGTACAAAATTGGAAACATTAATAAATCGGAACTCAAAACGATGAACAGTGTACAACTGACAGCGCAAAAAAAACGGATTTCAGCGAAATGTCAGCAATGTGTATATAAACCTATCTGCAATGGTGGTTGCCCTAAGCATCGTATTACTAAAGCAAACAATGAGACTGTTTCCTATTTTTGCGAAGGTTATAAAATCCTTTTTTCAACCATGGTACCTTATATGAACGCCATGGTGGAGTTAGCTAAGAACAGAGTACCGCTTTACCACATTATGGATGTTGCAAAACAAATGGAGAATAATTAATAACGCTCCCCCTTAGCTCCATTCTTAGCCTCCTTCTTATGACCTTAACAAGGCACCCGACATAAATTCCTGTCGGGTGTTTCGTCTTCATCATCTTCCTTTGCGAAAATCCTGGCTGACGAGGTATGCGTCAGGGCATTAGCAATACCCTTGATTATCAATAGTATAACCATAACCACTGAAAATTAAATATTTCTTTATATTCTGGTTTTAATATATGATCTATTTTATTAACATTTATTATAAATTCAGACAAAGTAGAATCAGCAATATGTCAGCAGAAGTACCCGAATATTTAGTCAAGTAGGCACGAATCACTTTCAACGAAACAGAAATATGCTCCTGTACGGTATTGACAGAGACTCCCAGCGCTTCCGCAATTTCTTTATGGGACATCTGTAAATCTCGGCTCATATTAAAGACTTCACGCTGACGGGGAGTCAATTGTTCCAATGCACGGCTAAGGACATCCTTCAAATCATCGAACAATATTTTATTATTCGTTTCATTGGCCGAATCAACCGCATGAGAAAGGATATGCTCTTTCAACTTATCTTCATTCGCCATATCCCGTATCTGATTAAGGATACGATTGCGTACAATCGTATATAAATAGGATGAGAAAGACGCATCCGGATTGATAAAACGCCTGCTTTGCCATACAACCGTAAACGCGTCCTGAAAAATATCTTCGGCAAACTCACGAGATTTGACGAACTTCATCGCAAAATACAGCAAGCGATTCTTATAGGCGGCATAGAGTTCGCAAAAGGCATCCTCATCGCCGTCTATCAGACGGAGAACTAACTCCCGTTCGTCCATAAGCGTGTCTGTTGCGTACATATTTTCTTTACTTTTGGGCACAAAGGTATTGTTATGATGTTACAAACGTATGTATTTTTTCTGAAATAAAAAAATAACCTTCTTTCTTATTGAGTTTCCGGCCGAGAACTTTGTGTACTCTTTAATTGTTGTCCTATTATAAAAGTGCGAACAAAGCACACAACAAAGTTCTATAAAAAAGAAAGGAAGATTATGAAAAAAGTAATCGACAGAGCTTCATCAAGAGGCTATTTTAATCATGGCTGGCTCAAAACCCACCACACATTCAGTTTTGCTAACTATTACAATCCGGAAAGAATCCATTTCGGAGCCTTGCGAGTGCTGAATGATGACAGTGTAGACCCGTCGATGGGATTTGATACTCATCCACATAAAAATATGGAAGTAATTTCCATTCCGTTGAAAGGGTATCTGAGACATGGCGACAGTGTACAAAATACGAAAACGATTACTCCCGGTGATATCCAAGTGATGAGTACGGGCAGTGGTATCTATCATAGTGAGTATAACGACAGCAAGGAAGAACAATTGGAATTCCTGCAAATATGGGTATTCCCCCGAATCGAGAATACGAAACCCGAATATAACAATTTCGATATACGTCCGCTGCTGAAACCGAACGAGTTATCTCTGTTCATTTCACCGAACGGCAAGACACCGGCCTCCATCAAACAGGATGCCTGGTTCTCTATGGGAGACTTCGATACGGAAAGAACCATCGAATATTGTATGCATCAGGAAGGTAACGGAGCTTATCTGTTTGTGATAGAAGGAGAGATCAGCGTGGCCGATGAACATCTGGCCAAACGTGACGGCATCGGAATATGGGATACCAAAAGCTTCTCTATCCGTGCTACTAAAGGGACCAAACTTCTGGTAATGGAAGTACCCATGTAAAAAACATTATTTCTAGTTTTATTCTATTCTATTTAAATGAAGCGGTCCCACTCTACAGAGTGAGACCGCTTCTCATTGATAGTTATATCTTCGGATTATTTTTCCTTCCGATAATTCTCCAGTCCAGTTTGCAGGAATTCAATATATTTGGGAATGTCTTCATCGTAAGCATAAGACTTATTCAAAGGACTTCCCTGATTATCCAGCAATACATAGAAAGGCTGTGCATTAGCACCAAACTTCACACGTTGCAGATAGCTCCACTTATCACCGACTGTACGCAAAGTACGTTCCTTACCGTTCTCTACGATTTTCACAGGTTCGGTCAACGGAGTTTTATTATCCACATACAGAGTAATCAGCACATAATCATTATTAATCAGATCACTCACTTTCGGGTCCGTCCATACAGCGGCTTCCATCTTACGACAGTTCACGCATCCATAGCCTGTAAAGTCAAGCATCACTGGTTTGCCATTCAGACGTGCATACTCCATACCCAGATCGTAGTCATCGAATTTCGCATGTACTTCATTCTTATACAGATTAAAGTCTTGCGTATGCATAGGAGGCGCAAAAGCACTTACGGCTTTTAACGGAGCTCCCCACAAACCGGGAACCATATATACGGCAAACGCCAGAGAAATAAGTGCCATAAAGAAACGAGTCACTCCCACCTTATTGTCATCATCGTCATGCGGAAACTTGATTTTACCAAGCAAATAGAAACCCAGCAATGCAAAGATGACAATCCACAGAGCGAGGAAGGTTTCACGGTCGAGTAATCTCCAGCCATAAGCCAGATCGGCAACCGACAGGAATTTAAGCGCAAATGCCAGTTCCAGAAATCCTAACGTCACTTTGATCACATTCATCCATCCGCCCGACTTCGGCATAGACTTCAGCCATGACGGGAACAGAGCAAAGAGTGTGAACGGCAATGCCAATGCAATGGCAAAACCCAACATACCGATAGCCGGGGCCACCACGCTTCCTGTAGTAGAAACCTGTACCAGCAGGAATCCGATAATCGGACCTGTACAAGAGAAAGATACCAGTGAAAGTGTAAATGCCATCAGGAAGATACTCAGCAGACCGGTAGTCGATTCCGCTTTACTATCTACCGCATTGCCCCACTTTGACGGTAATCTAATCTCAAACGCTCCAAAAAATGAAGCGGCAAAGATTACCAGCATCAGGAAGAAAAGGATATTAAAGACAGCATTCGTCGATAAAGCATTGAGCGCACTGGCACCAAATATCAGTGTAATAGCCAATCCTAATGCCACATAAATAACGACAATGGAAGCACCATAAGTCCACGCATCACGAATACCTTTCTTCTTATCTTTGCTACGTTTCAGAAAGAAACTGACTGTCATCGGGATAATAGGCCACACACAAGGAGTGAACAAAGCCAGCAATCCACCCAGGAAACCTGTCACGAAAATATAAATCCAGGACATATCTCCCTGAGTATGTTCCTCGCCCAGTGCCTGCAATTCACTGATTACCGGACGCCAAAGGTCACCGGAAGCTACTGCTGGTTGAATATCGGCATTTGCATCCGTAGCAGAAGCAGGAACCAGTTCCATCATCGCAGCAGAGTCTTTGGACGCAGCAGGAGCAGTTACCTCTTCCGCCTCTTTTGTCTCCGGCTTATCAACTTTGGCTACAGGAGTAGCCGTAGTTCCGGCCTTTGCTTCACCCGAAAACTTAAAAGAAACTTCTGTCGGAGGCAGACAACTCTCATCGTCGCAGGCTCCATATTCCAGATAACCTTCTATCGCATAAGCTCCACCAGTCAGCTTCACTTTCTGCACGAATTTGGCAGTATTCTCGAAATAGCGCACTTTCATTTCGAACAGTTTGTCGAAAGTAGCTATTTCCTTGCCGACAGGCTTCAATTTACCAACCAGTTCTACACCGGACTTCTTCTCCACATTAAATGTGGCAGAAATAGGTCCTCCGTCTCCAAGATCGGTAGAATAAACATGCCACCCTTTGTCAATGGCAGCTGTAAACACGATCTCCGCTTCTGTATCAGAAAGAGAGTTCAGTTCTGTTTTAAACTTTACCGGATCTTTAATCTGCGCCTGCAATGTATAGGCTACAAAGCTTAAAAGCAGAAAAGAAATTAATTTTCTCATTTTCATTATTGGGGGTTATAATTCATAATCCACGCATGCACGACTGTCCTTTGCTTCAGCTATAATCTTTCCGGCTGCCACATGATCAGGGTGTGTTGCATAGAACTTCACATCCTCCAGCGTGTCAAATTCGCTATAGAGAGCTATATGCCAAGCCTCTCCCGGATTCATATTCAGTCCGACTTCAATCTTACGGATCACTGAAATCTTAGCGGGGAGCGCTTCGATAGCTTCCTTAAATTTATTCATCACTACGAGTTTCTCCGCTTCGGGAACTTCGTCTTTTAACTTAAATAATACAATGTGTTTCACCATTACGTTGTTATTTTAATGAATTGTTTCTATATTTGTCTTGTCAATGCATTACATTACTAATGCAAAATTACTCTATTTGGTTCAAATAACACTATAAAGAGATGTTAATAATAGGAATAGCAGGTGGAACGGGCTCCGGAAAAACCACCGTCGTACGAAAAATAATAGAAAGCCTCCCCGTTGGAGAAGTAGTACTATTACCTCAGGATTCATACTACAAAGACAGTAGTCACGTGCCGGTTGAAGAACGTCAGAATATCAACTTTGACCATCCGGATGCTTTTGAATGGAGCTTGCTTTCCAAACATGTGATGATGCTGAAAGAAGGAAAAAGCATCGAGCAGCCGACCTATTCTTATCTGACTTGTACCCGCCAACCGGAAACCATCCACATCGAGCCTCGTGAAGTCGTCATTATTGAAGGTATCCTTGCCTTGTGCGACAAGAAGCTACGCAATATGATGGATCTAAAGATATTTGTAGATGCCGATCCCGATGAACGCCTGATACGTGTCATCCAAAGGGATGTCATCGAAAGAGGACGGACAGCGGAAGCTGTCATGGAACGCTATACCCGTGTTCTGAAACCGATGCACCTGCAATTCATAGAACCCTGCAAACGCTATGCGGACCTTATCGTTCCAGAAGGCGGCAGCAATGCAGTAGCTATCGATATATTAACAATGTATATCAAGAAACATTTGAAAAATGAAGAATGAAAGATAAAGAGTTCAGAATGAGTGCCAAGACACTGATCCTCCCCTTGTTTCTTATACTTTTGTGCTGTGTATTCGGATGCCGGAACAAACATCATACCGAAAAGAATGAAACAGCACACGATCTTCCACAGATTAAAGACAGTGGAGAACTGGTTGTGCTGACACTCTATAGCTCTACTTCATATTTCATTTATCGCGGACAGGAAATGGGATTCCAATACGAACTCAGTGAACAGTTCGCTAAAAGTCTGGGACTGAAACTCAGAATCGAGGTAGCCAGAAATGTCCGTGAATTGATTCAGAAATTACAGTCAGGCGAAGGAGATATGATCGCCTACAACCTGCCGATTACCAAAGAATGGAAAGACAGCCTTTTGTATTGCGGAGAAGACATAATCACCCATCAGGTTATCGTCCAGCAAGGAAATGGAAAGCATAAACCATTGAAAGATGTAACGGAACTTATCGGCAAAGATATATATGTCAAACCAGGCAAATATTACGATCGCCTCGTGAATCTGAACAACGAACTGGGAGGTGGTATCCATATTCATAAGATAACGGGAGATAGCGTTACCGCGGAAGACTTAATCACCCAGGTAGCACAAGGTAAGATTCCCTATACCGTAGCCGATAATGATTTAGCCAAACTGAATAAAACTTACTATCCCAATCTGAATATCGATCTTTCTATCAGTTTTGACCAGCGTTCTTCATGGGCTGTACGAAAAGACAGTCCCGAACTGGCAGCCGCCGCCACAAACTGGCATAAAGAAAATATGACCTCTCCTGCCTATACGGCAAGTATGAAGCGTTACTTCGAGAATAGTAAAATGATGCCACACTCCCCCATCCTTTCACTTAAAGAAGGAAAAATATCACATTACGACGATTTATTCAAGAAATATGCCCAAGAGATCGGATGGGACTGGCGAATGCTGGCATCCCTCGCCTATACAGAATCAAACTTTGACACAACAGCCGTATCTTGGGCAGGAGCCAAAGGATTGATGCAATTGATGCCTGCCACTGCACGCGCAATGGGCGTACCCGCAGGTAAAGAACAAAACCCGGAAGAAAGTATAAAAGCAGCCGTTAAATACATTGCCGCCACAGACCGAAGTTTCAATATGATCCCTGACAAACAGGAACGGCTCAACTTCATACTGGCTTCTTACAATGCCGGCCTAGGACATATCTACGACGCCATGGCATTAGCAAAAAAATACGGAAAGAATAACCTCGTATGGAAAGACAACGTCGAAAACTTCATCCTGCTCAAAAGCAATGAGGAATACTTCACCGATCCTGTTTGTAAAAATGGATATTTCCGTGGCATAGAAACGTTCAACTTCGTACGTGATATTCAGTCCCGGTTCGAATCGTACAAAAAAAAGATAAAATAAGTAATAAGTATCAGGTAATAGGTAATAACCGTAGCTTATCAATAGTGTATCCGCACGGCTTATTACCTATTACTTATTACCTATTACTTATTTACTACTTGTTTCTGCCCGTCAAAAGGCTAACCACCACAATAGCCAGTATAGACAATGGTAATGCAAAGAGAATAGGGTCAATTACCGGAAACGGATATGTCTCAATCAATACATCCTTGCCAAACAGGAATTTACATATTCCCATTGCGGCAGCTTCTTTCTGATGAAGGAATATTAGTGCAAAAGCACTGCCTAAAGTTCCTACCCAGAGACTTGCCATAACTCCCTGTTTCGTCGCTTTCTTCCAGTACAATGCACAAAAGTAGGCAGGAAGAAATGCAGCAGCACAGATACCCATGAAAATAGAAGTTCCGCGGGCGATAATATCGTGAGGCAGCATATAGCAAATAATATAGCTGACCAAAATAGAGAAAAGTACTCCCAAACGAATCACATTTGTCAATTTGCCACGAGAACGGGGTTTATAAGTACCATAAATGTCAGAACCAACCGATGCTCCCATTGTGTGGAACTGAGAACTAAGCGTAGACATACTTGCAGAAAGGATACAGAGCATAAACAAAGCGGCAAACCAGTCCGGCATAGCTTTATTGATGAAATAAGGAATGATTTTATCAATATCCTGTATCACTTCCGTAGCAACGGCTCCTTCTGTCTTCAAGAAGAAAAGATTGCTTAATGCACCGGCATGATAGATAGCTCCTACCGTTATAATCAGGAAAAAACAACCGATAAATACGCCACGATTCAACTGTTTGCTACTTTCTACCGTCATAAAACGTACCACCAACTGAGGCTGTGCAAGGCAACCGATTCCTACTCCCAAAATAAGAGAGGTAACCAATGAGTACCACTGTGGAGAACCTGTCACAGGCATTGCGGTCCATCCCTGATGCCCCAATGCCTTGAACTTTTCCGGAACCAGAGGGGCTATATTTGTCAATTCCTTGTTTGCTTCCGTAAAACCCATGCCAAGCACCTGATACAAAGAGAACAACAGGAACAACATACAGCCAAACATGATAACTGCCTGTAAAGCATCCGTATACATCACCCCCTTCATTCCTCCCGCAATCACATACGCAGCAATGACTAACGTAAATATCAGCAGAGATATATTAAAATCAATCTGAAAAATCTGTTCAATAAATACAGCGCCCCCTTTCATTACCACAGCAGCGTACAACGGCATACCTATAAATATGACGGCTGCAATGAACACCTGTATATTACGGGAACGAAAATGACGGCCTAATAACTGCGGAAAAGTGCTGACATTCAGTTTTGCTCCCATGCGCCGGGTACGCAAACCGAAGAATATGAAGGCGATAACTACCCCGACAAACATATTGAGGAAACACAGCCACTGAATACCCATACCGAAAGCAGCCGCTACTCCGCCAAAACCAACTATAGCAGACGCAGAGATAAACGTAGCACCATAAGAAAGCGCCATCACTATCGGATTCATCTGACGTCCGCCAACCAGATAATCACTGGTATTCGTAGTCTTCTTATATCCTAAAAAACCGAGGTAGGCCAATGACAGCAGATAAGCTATCACAATCAAGCCAAGAGTAAATGTATTCATCGCGTTTCGTCTTTATCGTCGTCCTTATTCCAATATTTCAGCCCAAACCAGGCAGCAAAAATCACACATATCACTGAGAGGATATATGGCAAGACTATAAAAGGGTCATCTATTCCAAACATTTGCGTATCAGATTTTAATCAATTAAGCCACAAATGTAAGGAATTTATTGAAAAGACAAAACTTTTGTTTACTAATACTGATTATAATGTATCTTTTTCTCGTCATATTTCTGTTTCGGCTGCTCTTTTGTTGCAGGATAGCCGAAAGGAATGACACAAAGAGGAAGAATATTCTCGGGCAGGTGGGTATATTTGCGAACGACTTCCATACGATCTTCATACGGATAAGCAGCTGTCCATACAGCACCCAGCCCCATACTTTCAGCAGCCAGCAAAATATTCTGTGCTGCAGCAGAACAGTCTAAATACCAATAAAAAGAACGGGCAGAATCACCACAGACAATAATCGCATTACGGGCTTGTGTCAACATTTTGGCATAAGGAAGAGCCGCCGCCATCGAATCCAGTTTCGCACGGTCGGAAACAACCACAAACTCCCAGGGACGAACATCCTTTCCCGATGGAGCAGACATCCCTGCACGAAGCATTAAATCAATTTTCTCTTTCTCTACCCCTTTATTCAAGTAAGTACGCACGCTCTTACGCTCAAAGATATTATCCAAAGCGGCATTTCCGGTGCCGGTTGTTCCTTTTTCCTCTTTTGAGGAAGAACACGAGATCATAGCAGTCATTGCCATGAGCATACACAAGAAAGAAAAAATCTTTTTCATTGTGACAAGTCTTTAAAATAGGTTTAACTTATTTTTCTGGGCTTCTTCCAACGATACTGTTTCACGGCGTAATAGTCCACTCTTCTCACGAAGTGCCTGATATTCCGCATCTAACTCATTAATCAGTTCGGCTTTCATCTGCGAATTCAACAGCCGGGAAGCAACACTGGCATTCTGAGAAGCATCTTTCAGATGTACAACCGGCGCATGATATACAGGTGCGATTTTCAGTGCCGTATGCATCTTTGAAGTAGTGGCTCCGCCAATCAACAGAGGAATATCCAGTCCGGCTTTCTCCAGTTCGGCAGCCACATGAGTCATTTCTTCCAGAGAAGGTGTGATCAAGCCACTCAAACCGATCATATCGACTTTTTCTTCTATGGCACGCTGAACAATGGTTTCTGCCGGAACCATCACTCCCAAGTCAACTATATCATAACCGTTGCACGCCATTACGACGGCAACTATATTTTTTCCGATGTCGTGCACATCCCCTTTTACGGTGGCAAGCAGAACTTTTCCGGCAGAAGATGATCCTTCCACTTTTTCTGATTCAATGATCGGTTGCAGTATAGCTACGGCTTTCTTCATAGTACGGGCAGTCTTCACGACCTGAGGCAGGAACATTTTTCCTGCGCCAAAAAGCTCGCCGACATAATTCATTCCATCCATCAACGGACCTTCAATTACATCTACAGCTTTATCATATAAAGGTAAAGCTTCCGCTAAATCCTGTTCCAGATAATCACCGATTCCTTTCATCAAAGCATATTTCAAACGCTCTTGTACGGATTCTTCTCTCCATGCATCCTGCTTCACAGCTGCCTGACCGGAAGTACCGCCCATCGTTTCTTTCAATGCTTCCGCCAGTTCTATCAGACGCTCGGCAGCATCGGGACGACGATTCAATACAACGTCCTCTATCTTTTCCAGCGTATCTGCAGGAATATCACTGTAGAGTACGGAAGTTCCCGGATTGACGATTCCCATATCCATCCCTTGCTGGATGGCATGATAAAGGAATACCGCATGCATTGCTTCACGAATATAATTATTGCCACGGAAAGAGAAAGAAAGATTACTCACTCCGCCGCTGACGTGTGCACCGGGAAGATTCTTCCTGATCCATCCGGTAGCTTCTATAAAGTCTACGGCGTAATTGTTATGCTCTTCGATTCCTGTAGCCACCGCAAGCACATTCGGGTCGAAAATAATATCATGAGGATTGAATCCAACTTTATCAACCAGCAGACGATATGCACGTTCGCACACTTCTATCTTGCGGGCAGCAGTATCCGCCTGTCCTTTTTCATCAAAAGCCATCACGACAGTTGCCGCTCCATATTGCTTGATGATCCGGGCATGCTCCAGAAATACTTCCTCCCCTTCCTTCAGAGAGATCGAGTTTACGATTGATTTGCCTTGCAGGCATTTCAATCCGGCTTCGATCACTTCCCATTTGGAAGAGTCGATCATAACAGGTACACGGGCTATTTCCGGTTCGGACATGATGAGATTCAGAAAAGTAGTCATCTCAGTCCGGGCATCCAGCAGACCATCATCCATATTAACGTCAATAACCAAAGCTCCGTCTTCTACTTGCTGACGAGCTATGGAAAGGGCTTCATCATATTTCTTTTCATTAACCAGACGAAGAAACTTGCGTGAGCCTGCTACGTTGCAACGCTCACCTATATTCACAAAGTTGATTTCCGGTTTCACTTCCAGCAGTTCGAGTCCGGAAAGCCACATACAATCCGGTTTGGGTGCCGGAACATGAGGTTTGGCACCTGCTATCAGTGTCTGATATTCTGCAATGTAGGCATCTGTCGTACCACAACAACCACCGATAATATTAACCAATCCTTCCTGAATATACTCCTTCACTTCATGAGCCATATCTGCGGGAGTCTGATCATATTTCCCCAGACTATTCGGAAGGCCCGCATTAGGATAAGCACTGATATAATAAGGTGCACGCGAAGCCAACTGTTCAAGAAAAGGCTTCAACTGACGGGCACCAAAGGAGCAATTCAATCCGACTGAAAATATATTGGCATGCTGCACAGAAGCAAGGAAAGCTTCCAAAGTCTGTCCGGACAATGTACGTCCGCCGATATCGGATACCGTCACAGACAACATAACAGGGACTTCTATTCCTGTCACCTTCATAGCCTGTCCGGCTGCAAAGATGGCAGCTTTCGCATTCAGCGTATCAAATATGGTTTCGATAAGAATGGCATCCACCCCACCTTCCAGCATGGCTTCCATTTGCTGCTGGTAAGAGGCAGCCAGTTCGTCATAAGACAAGGCACGAAACGCCGGATTGTTCACATCCGGGCTCATAGAACAGGTTTTATTAGTAGGTCCAACGGAGCCTGCAACAAAACGCGGTTTATCCGGACTCTTTGCCGTATATTCGTCCGCCAGTTCACGTGCCAGTCTGGTAGCGGCAAGATTGATTTCGCGCACATATTCTTCTACATGATAATCCGCCATTGAGACAGTTGTAGAACTGAATGTATTGGTCTCGATAATATCCGCACCTGCTTCCAGGTATTTACGATGGATATCTTGAATGACATCGGGGCGAGTCAGACACAACAAATCATTATTCCCCTTCAACTGACCGGGAATATGCGCAAAACGTTCACCACGAAAATCTTCTTCTTTAAGATTATATTGTTGGATCATTGTGCCCATTGCGCCATCCAGAATCAGAATACGCTCGGATACAATCTGAGAAATTGTCTTTTTCATTCTTACCTTATTACATTAACACCTAATTGTCACTCTGCCTATCTTAGACCTATCACGATCTTATCTTACTATTACGCTATAAAGCCATCTTATCGCTTAAACATTCGGGCCATGTCTCTGCGGTCATCTTTTTCTTTAATTGATTCCCGTTTATCGTACTGTTTTTTACCTTTCGCCAAAGCAACGACCAGTTTCGCCAAACCTTTTTCGTTGATAAACAAACGCACAGGAACGGTAGTAAAACCGGGGTCTTTCATTCCCCGTTGAATTTTCTCCAATTCTTTCTTATTAAGCAACAACTTTCTGTCTCTACGAGCTGTATGATTATTGTACGAACCATAGAAGTACTCGGCGATATGCATATTCTTTACCCATAATTCGCCTTTCGCAAAATAACAAAACGTATCCACCAGACTTGCTTTTCCTAAACGAATGGATTTAATTTCCGTGCCTGTCAATACAATACCTGCCGTGTAGGTATCCATCAACTCATAGTCAAATGTAGCACGTTTATTCTTGATATTTACAGAAGGTTGTTTCATCTTTACACATTAATTAAGTATGGCTATCAACTTACTAAATACAATTTGAATCACCGTCGGACATAGTATTAACAAAACTGATGAGAAAAGGGTGTATTTCAATCGTACTTTTTCCTCCACTTGCATCAATATGGGAGCTCCTTCCCATACTACATAGACAATGTAGAACTGAAATAGCCAGGCAATAATTCTAAAATCAGGTAAAAGTCCGGTCACAATCTGAAGCAAGAAGGGAACAACAAGTGCGTATCCGGCAAACTGTTGTGTCAACGGAGCATTGGCAGGCATCCCAAACATTCTTACTCCCATTTCGTTAATTGCATAGGCCGCCAGAAAGTAACCACCAAACAATGCCACAGCTACGGCACAACAATTGGTCATCGCTATTTGAAAACTTTGCGGTCCTCCCCATCCATTCGTCAGCAAAGAGCCGATAAAGACGGACAAACCGCATAAACCAATCATAGGATAGACAAAAGCCATAAAAACTTTTCGCCTATCCTCTTCCATAGAAATTTCCTCCCAGGCCTTGGCCGGAGAGGAAATCAATTTCATTGCTATATTAAATAATTCTTTGTAGTTCAATTTGTTTTAAGTGTTTCACTCCACGTTGAATTTGCGGCACCATCCAAAGAATTCTTTGAGGAGTTGGTCTTTGCATTTACTTTTATTTTAGTTGGTTCTACTCCAGTAGCTTGTTTGAATGCATAAATAACACTAGACAGATTATATGCCTTATAAGTAGAAGTATACTTATCACGAGTCACAGTCTCCTCTGAACCATCTTTAATCACATGATTAAGATTCAATACAAGTTCAGTTGACCCTGATGCCAATTCATCAAAATCATATGTGAGTATAAAAGAATGCTTATTAAGTTCTTCTTTCTGCTTTTCGTCTGTACTCTCTACTTTTACCCAATACATAATAGGAATTACAAGATATTGATCAAAAAGTATTCCCGGCTGAGTTGATGTATCGCTATTAAAAGTATATAAAGGTGCAGTAGCTTCGTTATAATCTGCCGCTTTCTCTGGTCCTTCAGTAGATTTTTCACTAATAGAAGTCGGAGTACTTCCTGCATAAAGTGTTACATCAAGAGTCTGAGAATTCCCTGGCTGTTGCGCTGTGTCAAACTGATAGTAAAAGAAATAGATTTCTCCTATATTCAAGTTAGACATTGACAATTCATTCACAACTAATTTCTGCCCATTAGCCAATTCAAATGTAGCAGGAAAATAGTTTGTACATTTAGCGAACGCAGGTCCGGTATATATCGTATTATCATCCCCATTCATACAAGAAGTAACAGACATCCCCATTAAAACCGTCATTAAAGCTACTAATAAAAATTTCATTTGTTTCATAAACATATTTTTTAGAGTTTGCAAAGATATAAATTCTAATTCACAATTAATAAATGCAGATACTTAAAAAATACTGCATCGTTTACTTTATTATTTTTGCAAAAAGTTCCAGGTGATTATCTACATAGCTGGCAACCAGTGTTGTCACTTGTTCCTCCATATCTAAATATGCCTCTTCCAAATCATCAAAAGCCTCATATTGCTCATACATCGCCATGAATTCATCATCCGTCCGTTCTTTTTCCAGATCCTTCCGGTTGGCATCATATATCTTCTTGGCTTTATATACCAATTTAGAGAACTCTTCCGCCCCCCACAGGCGCATCACTTTTGCAAAAGGATTATCAAAGATATATCCGCCATAACCGTTCTGAATCAACTGACAGAATCCGCCGAACATTATTTCATCACGAAAAATCTGATAAGCCAGCAATGAATGCTGTTCACCTGTCAACAACGGCATTGTGTCAGCAGTCAATTCACCACCGATTATTTCCTTATATTTATCAGTAAAAACCTGGATAAATTCATCCATTCCTTCGCCCGCAGCTTTCTGTAAAGCGGACTCCATAACTTCTATCATAGCTTTGTTCAATAAATTATTCAGCAAAGCTACTAATTTTATTCTATATCTATCTAGTAATACCGCTACATTCTCACTAAAACATACCTGTTGGCGGAATTAATTTAATTCAAACCCATGAAAACAGGGTATCTCATTCTGCTTTCCGATATCCGCCAGATAATTGCATGCCGATATACTTTCCCTTTCCCGGAAAAGCCTTTAAGCACATTTCTTTTACCGTTCAATAGTATGCAAACAACCCTATAATAACCTGCTTTACAACTATTATTGTCGCATTTTCAAAGGGAGTTCTTCATCGTTCCACCCAGGTGAACAAGCATGTCCACCTAGGTGCGCAGACCTGTTTACAAGGGTACAACGATCGGTTCACCCGGGTGGAACGATGAAGATGTCGGTAAAATAACACACGAATAAAGGCATCAAATGCCATAGAGATAAGTAACATAATATATAAACAACAAGTAAACAGCAACCAAGATGCTAGATGCATTCGGCAACTACTTACGCAAAGGGCAAAGAAATGGAATGAGGGATATCCCCCAAAAAGAGTGAGAGATAGACTGAAATGAAGCGATTCTAGGGAGAAAATAATGAGAGATACCTATTTAAAAAGTATCTCTCATTCTGTAATATACTAATTATATGCAGATTACACAAAAACAGTGAGACCGTGAGACTAAAATATTTTTTTCTTTGCAGGAGTTAGCTGAAAGAAGGAACTCTTTTAAGTCTATCTAATGCAAAAACATATAACTATTTATGCATGTAAATGCATTCCTATGGCCATACCTATTAAATAAGGTATTAACCAAATGCACCAAACGACGATACTAAAACGATTAAAATGCCTTTTCGCCTCGGCAGATCCCTTCACATAAGTCCATATCGCCCATGAAGCATGTACAAACATCAGAAGAATGGCAATCGTCCCCGTTACCGTGTGGATTTCATCATGCAAATGCGTTAATTCGGCAATATGCTCCATCAGGCTGGTCCCGACTGCATCGGACACCAATCCTAAAAGAAAGAAAATAATATGCCATAACTTCAGTTTCTTTTGCAGCCTTTCTCCCCATACACCGATAGTATAAAATACCAATGCAGATGAAATAACGCAGATTGCCGCTATCAAATAATGTATATCAACCTGATTGAGTTCCATAAAATTTATATTTCAGATAACAACAAAGCAACGAATAGATAGTTCGACACATAGTAATCTTTCACAAATGCAATCCCGACTTAGCAAACGAAGAAAAAACGTAAACGGATTTGTCACTTTTCACAAAAAAGTAAGATATGGCGATTTGCAGAAACAAATAAATCGACTACCTTTGTGGGCGATTTAGAGAATCGTGACTACGTATTTTTAATTATATCACTTAAAAAAAGAGCTAATTATGACTTATTCACACGAAGTGGAACACATGTGTGTTGTAAAGAAGGGTCCTAACCACGGACCGGCTCCCATACCCGAAGAAGGCAAATGGGTAAAATCTAAAGAAATCGTTGATATTTCAGGTTTGACACACGGTATCGGTTGGTGTGCACCTCAGCAGGGTGCTTGTAAACTGACACTGAATGTTAAAGAAGGCGTTATCCAGGAAGCTTTAGTTGAGACTATCGGATGTTCCGGTATGACTCACTCAGCTGCTATGGCTGCTGAAATCCTTCCGGGTAAAACAATCCTCGAAGCACTGAACACTGACCTTGTTTGCGACGCAATCAACACAGCTATGCGCGAACTCTTCCTGCAAATCGTTTACGGACGCACTCAGTCTGCTTTCTCTGAAGGTGGTTTGATTATCGGTGCAGGTCTGGAAGACTTAGGTAAAGGTCTGCGCAGCCAGGTAGGTACCCTTTATGGTACTCTGGCTAAAGGTCCTCGTTACCTTGAAATGGCTGAAGGTTACATCAAAAATATCTTCTTGGATAAGAATGATGAAATCTGTGGATACGAATTCGTTCACATGGGTAAATTCATGGATGAAATCAAGAAGGGAACTGATGCTAACGAAGCATTGAAGAAAGTTACAGGTACTTACGGACGTGTAACAGCAGAACAGG
>ERZ857882.2802-NODE-2802-length-17459-cov-4.665364_pt1 | contig 17459 bp, 16 predicted proteins | sample MGYA00519697_ERZ857882 | MGnify/ENA primary metagenome ERZ857882 (study PRJEB31778, sample SAMEA3449373) | human gut metagenome | biome: human gut; feature: human-associated habitat; material: faeces | place: United Kingdom | collected 2010/2012 ...
CGAACGGCGCAACTCTCGGCGGAAAAGATCGCCGCAGGCGAGCTTTTTCGACGGCTTGAGCGGCGCACGCCCCCAGGCGTGCGCCGCAAACGCAGCGAAAAGCTCAATACCCCAAGGCTTCCTCCACAAACACAACCGTCATTTTGCGGTTGCGGGGCACGCGGTCTACCGCCAGGGTGAGGCGGCAGATGCTGTTTTCACACGCGTCGTCGCCGCAGTTGCCAGTGCGGGCGCAGGGCGTGTCAATGCCCAAGCGGCGCGTATTCTGCGGGCAGGCGGTTTTTTTGATGCGCGCCACCGCTGTGTTGATGCCGCCGTCCACTACCTTGGAGTGGCTTACGACGAAGAATACCTCATGCGGGCCGTCGCACACCGCGCCCACGCGGTTGCCCAGGCCGTCCACCAGCACCAGCTTGCCAGCCCTGGTAATGGCGTTGGCCGAGCACAGGTACACGTCCGCCCTGCGGCTGTTTTCACGGATCATGGGAACATCCTCGGGCTTCGCGCCCCAGCTGGTATATACCTTGCAGCCCTGACGCTCCAGGGCGGGCAGCACGCCGGTGTCCCGCACGCTTACCGAGCCGCCCACGCCTACGGATTTGCCCGGCGCGATGTGGGCGAGCAGATAATCGCGCGCCTCCATGGCCGTGCGAACCTCCGCGACCTCAAAGCCGTTGGCGCGCATGCCGCTTACGGCCTGTTGAATCAAAGCATCCATAGGTACGCCCCCTCGCCTGCAATTTTTTGTGAACCCAGTATAGCACAGTCCATGGCGGTTCGCAAACGGTTGTTTCAGCCGCGCACGGGGACGGAGGGCGCGCGCAGGCGTTTGCAGGGCCCAAGCCGCGTGAGGCGGCATTGGCCGCCGCCCTCGGGCGCGTTGGTAAAGGCCGCATGCCCGCCGTGAGCCTGGGCAACGCTGCGCACAATGCGCAGCCCCAGGCCGTGCCCGCCCTCGCCGTGGGGCAAATCGCCCAGGGCGAGCCGGTTTAGCTGGCCGGGCGTAAAGCCTCGGCCCGTATCGCTCACGATGATATCGCAGCGCCGGCCTTTCTTGAAAAGCGCTATGGAAATACCGCACCCCTCCGGGTTGTGGCGGGCGCTGTTGCGCAGCAGGTTGGTAAGCATGCGAAGCATTAGCTGCCTGTCGCCGTGCAGGCGCAGCGGTTCAAGGGCAGGGGGAAGCGAAAGCCGGATGGGCCAGCGCCCGTCCGCATCCTCGTTAAGGAAGGCGGCGCAGGCCTCGCGGATAAGCGCGGCAGGGGAAACCCATTCGCGCGTGAGCGGCTGCATGGCGTATTCCAGCCGGTTGGTGAGGTTGAGATCGGCAATCAGCCCGCGCAGCTCCACGCCCTTTTGGCAGATGGCGGCAGCCATGCGGCGCTGCTCAGGCAAAAGCCCGTCCGCGTTTTCCAGCGCGGAGGCATAGCCCAAAACCGTGGAAAGGGGCGTGCGCACATCGTGGGACACGGCGGCGATCCACCCGGCGCGCACCGCGTCGCGCTGCTTTTGGGCGCGGCGGGTGTAAAGCGCGGCGGCGGCGAACAGAATCGCCGCGTTTACCAGTACCAGCCCAACGGCCCAAACCGGCCAAAAGCGAAATTGGCTTAGGGGCGTTTCAAAGCCATATTTCCACAGGGAGCCCTTGGGCTGGCCCAGCACAAACAGCCCGCCCTCGTGCGCCCAGGTTTTGACCGGCCAACCGTTCAGATACCACCGGCTGAACGCGGCCACGTCCGAAAGCGTGTAATGCGAAGGAAGGGCCTTAGGCAAGTCCTGCGACCATGCTACATTGCCCGATGGGGAGAGCAGCATGGCCCAGCAGCCCATGGCCCTTAGCGATGCGGCGGTTTCTGCGGGCAGCTCCCAGCCCTGGCTGGCACGCTTGAGCTGCGCGGCGCATTCCGCCACGGAAACACGCTTGCCGTCGCGCGTAATACGGGCCACGGCAAGCCCTCCCAGCGCAAGGTTTGCGGCCAAAAGAACAGCCACCAGCCCGGCAAGGAAGGCCGTCAAGCCTCCGATGGTTTTCCAGATGCGGCGCGTCATGACCTGGCCTCCTTCAGCAGGCGGTAGCCCAGCCCGCGCACGGTTATCAGATAACGCGGATGGGAGGGATCGACCTCGATTTTTTCCCGCAGGCGGCGCATGTGCACCATCAGCGTGTTTTCATACCCCAGGTTTTCGCCGCGCCAGGCCGCCGTGCACAGCGCGTCGATGGTGACGATGCAGCCCCGGTTTTCGTTGAGCTTTACAAGCAGGGCGTATTCCTTGGCGGTGAGCGCCTTTTCCGGGCCGTTGCCGCGCACGGCGCCTGTTTCCAGGTCCACGCTTACCGGGTCCAGCTGAACCACGGTTTGGGACGCGCCGTAGGTGCGCCTGAGCACGGCCTTGAGGCGCAGGGTAAGCTCCCTGGGCAAAAAGGGCTTGGTGATGTAATCGTCCGCGCCAAGGCCCAAGCCGCGCAGGCGGGCCTCATCCTCGTCGCGGGCGGACAGGAACAGCACGGGCGCCTGCGTAAAGGCGCGCAGCTGCTTCAACAGCGAAAAGCCGTCGCCATCCGGCAGCATAACGTCCAACAGGAAAGCATGCGGCTGCGTTTCCCGCGCAAGCGAAAGCGCCTGGGCCGCGGTGGCGGCAACGCGCACATCGCCATACCCCTCGTCCCGCAAAATTTGGAAAAGCATCCGCCTAAGCTCCGGCTCGTCATCCACACACAAAAGCCGCGCCTTATGAATATCGCGCATGGAACCCCTCCTTCGATGCGCTTCCATTATACCCGCGCCCGGCGGGGCTGGAAAGAGGAAAGGGCAAAACGTAAGGCAAATGTAAGGCTGGCTTCACGCCGGCGTAAGGCATGGGCGGTATGATATGCGGCGTACACAGGAAAGGAGGGCGTTCTTACTTATGAACGACGCCATTGTAACCCAAAACCTGACCAAGCGCTATGGCCGGGAAACCAGCGTGGATCACGTGGATTTGCGCGTGCCGGAGGGCACGGTATACGGCTTCCTGGGCCCAAATGGCGCTGGAAAAACCACCGCCATGAAAATGCTCCTGGGGTTGGTTCACCCCACGGAGGGCGAGGTTTGCCTGCTGGGCAAGCCCATGGACGCGCGCAACCGGCTAAGCCTGCTCAGGCAGGTGGGTTCGCTGATCGAATCGCCCAGCTATTACGGGCATTTGACCGCGCGGGAAAATTTAGAGATCATCCGCTCGCTGCGAAGCCTGCCCCAAGGCGCGGTGGACGAGGCGCTTGCCGCCGTGCGCCTTACGCATGAAACCCGCAAGCGGGTGAGCCAGTACTCGCTGGGCATGAAGCAGCGGCTGGGCATTGCCGCCGCCCTGATGGGGCGGCCTAGGCTGCTTTTGCTGGACGAGCCCACCAACGGCCTGGATCCCGCGGGCATTCAGGAGATGCGCGCGTTGGTAAAGTCCCTGCCGGCGCGCTATGGCATGACGGTGCTGGTATCCAGCCACATGCTTAGCGAGATCGACCAGATGGCCGGGCATGTGGGCGTGATCCGCAAGGGAGTACTGGTGTTCCAGGACAGCCTGAAGCGCCTGCACAGCATGAGCGCCGCCAGCTTGGCCCTGCGCACCACCGATAACGCCCGCGCAGCCGCGCTGATTCCCACCGCCAAGCCGGACGGCGAATGGCTGCTATTGCCCAGCGTGAAGGATGCGCAGGCCGCGCAGCTAAGCCTGCGGCTGGCGCGGGAGCAGATTGGCGTGGTGCGCATGGAGCAGCGCGAAAAGAGCCTGGAGGATATCTTCCTGGCGCTGACGGGAGGGGAAGGCTAATGCTGGCATTCAGGCTAGAGGTACAAAAGGCCAGGCGCAGGCGCTACTGGCTTATGGCGCTCGCGCTGGCGGCGGGCCAGGGGCTGTGGCTGGCCTGGGGCGTGAGCAGGTACCGGGCGGAGCAGCTTCTTCAGGGCTATGCCAGCGCCTTGCAACAGTTCCCGATGCTCAACACCATTGTGATGCCCGTGCTCATCGCCGTGCTGGTAAGCCGTATGTGCGATATGGAGCATTGCGGCCGCACGTTCAAGCAATTATTCACCATGCAGCGCCCCGCGGCACTGTTTAACGCGAAGCTGGCCCTGTGCGCGGCGTATCTGGCCGCCGTTACGCTATTGCAGGGCGCGGTGATCCTGCTGGTAGGCCGCCTGCGGGGCTTTTTGGATGCGCCGCCTGCGGAGCATTTTGCCTATTTCCTGTTGAGCCAGTTTTCGGTAGGCTTGCTGCTGGCGGCGCTGCTGCAGGGGATCGCCCTAAGGTTTCATAACCAGTTCGTTACCCTGGCGGCAGGGCTGGCGCTGGGCTTCCTGGGGTTGATGTGCGGGTTCTTCCCGCCCGCCGTGCAGCGGCTGACCCCTGTGGCCTATTACCTGCGGCTGGAAACCATCGGCTATACATGGGACGGGGCGGCGCAGGTTAGCGCGTATTTTAGCCTTCCGTTTTCATGGGCGGATTACGCGCTGCTGTGGGCCATGCTTGGCGCGGTATATGCCCTGGGACGCGGGGCTTTTGTAAGAAGGGAGGTATAAGCGGTGTTTATGAAAGTAATTGGAGCGGAAGCCGTCAAGCTGCGGCGCTCGCCGGTGTGGATTGCGTTTTGCGCGCTCACGGCCCTTTCTAACGTTATGGGCATGTTTAACTACACGCAGAACCTTGGCGTCCTTACGGATGGCTGGTACAGCCTGTGGACGCAGGTTACGCTGTTTGGCAGCTTCTTTTTTCTGCCGTCTTTGCTGGGGGTGCTTTGCGCCTACCAGTGGAGGCTGGAACACCTTGAAAACAACTGGAACCAGCTGATGACGCTTCCCGTGCCCGCATGGATGCTGTTTGGCGGCAAGCTGGCCGTAGCGGCGGGCTTTTCGCTATTGGCCATGCTGGCGCAGGGCACGCTGTTTGCGCTGGCGGGATGGCTGGCGGGCCTGCGCGGCCCGCTGCCGCCGGAGCTACCGCGCTGGCTCATGATGGGCGCGTGCGCGGGCACGTGCGTGTGCGCGGTGCAGCTGCTTTTTTCCATGTGCATACGCAGCTTTGCGCCGCCGGTGGGCATGGCGCTGCTGGGCGGCGTGATGGGGCTGGGCATGTCCACAATGAACCTGGGGCTGCTTTGCCCATATGCGCTGATGGCCCTGGGCATGAACGGCAACGGCGCAAATGCGCTGGCTTCACAGCAATACGGCGCGTTTTTTGCGGCGTGCGCGGCATTTACCGCGCTGGCATGGACGCTTGCGGCGCAACGGCTGAAACGGCGCGACGTGGTAACGCATGGGGAATAAAGAAAGCATGGCGGCTTTGAATGACCGGGCCGCTGTGTTACGCGCGGGCCATTGAAAGGGAAAGCCGAAGCTGGTATAGTAGGAACAAACCAAAATATGGGCTTTGCGGGAGTGGCGTTTGCTATGGAATTTTTCAAGACCAGCCGGCTGCGGCTTCGGAATTTAGCGCTATGCGACCTGGACGCCTTATATGATTGCAGAAATCACGAGGAATGCCGCAGATACCAGCGCTGGGACGCGCTTTCCAGAAAGGATATCGAAGCGTATATTCGCACGTTTCAAAACGATTTGTTCCTATCTTCGAAAGCGGAGCAGCACTTTGCCATCTGCCTGGATACCAACGCCCTGGTTGGCGAATTGGCCTATTTCTACAATGAAGAGGAGCGCTGCGTCACGCTGGGGATTACGATTGCTTATCAGCATCACAGGAAGGGCTTCGCATATGAAATGCTGACGGAGGCGATCCGGCGGATTCGCGCCAGGTATCCTGCTATGGATATTGTGGGGCTTATTGACAAGGAGAACGTCAAAAGCATCCGGCTTTTTGAAAAGCTCGGCTTTGAAAGGGAGGGCTACGCCGAATCCATTGCTTCGTATGTTTATGTTTTATATGGAAAGAGCGAATAGGCGGGGAGCGGGAAGCGCGTGCGGCATAATGCGGCGCTCCCCAGGCTTGCGTTATTTTCCCACGCAGAACCGGGAAAAGATATCGTCAAGCAGCTGTTCGTCCACGCTGTCGCCGGTGATGCGGCCCAAAAGATAAAGCGCCTCGTGCAGGTCCACCGCCGCCAAATCCAGCGGCCCGCCGTCAAGGAGCGTTGCCCGCGCGTCGCGCAGCTTTTGAAGCGCTTCGCGCGCAACGCTCATGTGCCGCTCGTGGGTGAGCAGCAGCTCGTTTGGCAGCCCCAAAAAGCCCCGCAGCCAGCCAAGCATCTCGGGCAGGCCAAGGCCGGTGTGCGCGGAAACAGGGAAGATGGGCCTGTCCGGGCAAAGGCTGAGCGCCTGTTGAGAACAAATGCGGCTGCCAGCGTCCTGCTTGGTAAGCAGCACCGCGCAGGGGCAGGGCATGGGGGAGCGCAAAAGCGCTTCTTCCTCGGGCGCGAGGGGGGTGGACGCGTCTATGAGCAAAAGCGCCGCGTCGGCATGGGCAAGCGCCGCCTGCGCCCGCTCCACGCCAATGCGCTCCACGGCGTCGCCGCTTTCGCGCAATCCGGCGGTGTCTTGCAGGAGCACGTTGTTTCCGTCCAGCGTAAAAGCGCCGTCCAGCACGTCGCGCGTGGTGCCGGGAATATCCGTTACAATGGCGCGGTCCTCGCCCAAAAGGGCGTTAAACAGCGTGCTTTTGCCGGCGTTGGGGCAGCCGCACAGCGCCACGCGCAGCCCTTCGCGCAGGATGCGCGCGCCGCGCTCGTTGACGGCGCTTTCCAGTTTGCCAATCAGCGCGTCCAGGCCGGCGCTCAGGCCGCTGAGCGCTTCTTCCTCGCTGATTTCATCCGGGTAGTCGATATGCGCCTCCAGCCCGGCAAGCAGGCCGGTAAGGGCGTCCTGCGTTTCCCGGATAAAACGGCTGTGGCCCCCGGCAAGCTGGCGTTCCTCGGCCTTGAGCGCGGCGGAGGAACGCGCGGAGATAACGCCCATCACGGCTTCGGCCTGCATCAGGTCGATGCGCCCGTTCATAAAGGCGCGGCGCGTGAACTCGCCCGCCCCGGCAGGTCGCGCGCCCAGGCGGATCAAAAGCCGCATCACAACGCTTGCCGCCGCGCTGCCGCCATGGGTGTGCAGCTCGCACACATCCTCGCGGGTATAGCTGCGCGGCGCGTACATCACCACGCCCATGGCCTCGTCCAGGGCTTCGCCGCCATCCATCACACGGCCCAGCATCAGGCGGTGGCTTTCAAAGGGCGGCTTTTGCCTAACCGGAAAAAATACCTGCTCAAACAGGCGCACAGCGCCCTCGCCGCTCATGCGCACAATGGCCACGCCGCCTTCGCCCGCAGCCGTAGCCAGGCCAACGATGGTATCCTCCATGCAGCCGCCTCCAAAGGGCGGATGCTTTTGCTTCCCGCCCGTGATTGTGATATGATAAGGGAACCCCATTATCATATCATGACGGGCTGTATTTTTCCAGCCCGCTTTCAAGGGAGGCGCGGGCATGGCGGTACGTATCCTTACCGCGCGGGCGCACCGGCTTTTCGGGCCCGTGGCGGAGGAGCTGGGCATGCGGCTTCAAAATGCCGAAAGCTCGCTTTTGCTTGTTCCCGAGCAGCTTACGCTTACGGCGGAACGCGAGCTGATGAAACGGCTGAATGTGGAAGGGCTGTTTTTGATTGACGTGATGAGCCCTTCGCGCCTGTGCGAGCATGTGCTGGAGGCCGCCGGGCGGGACGGCCGCGAGCCGCTTAACGACGCAGGGCGGCGCATGGCCGTTAGCCAGGCGCTGGAGCGGCTGGAGGACAAGCTGCCCTATTACGGCAGCGTGGCCCAGCGCCGCGGTTTTGTGGAAAAGCTAAGCGCCCTGATTACCGATATGCAGCGCGGAGGGCTCACCCCGGAAATGCTTGCGGATTACGCCGCCGCGCTGGACATGGGCGTAACGCGCGACAAGCTGAAGGATCTTGCGCAAATCTATGCCCAGTACCGCGCCGTGCTGGCCGGCCGCTTCAGCGATAGCGAGGATCAGCTCGCCTATGTGGCGGGCCGCTTGGAGCACAGCGGCTTTTTGCGCGGCAAGCATTTATATGTATACGGCTTTGACACTTTGCCCGAGCAGCTGATGCGCCTTTTGTGCGCGGCGGCCCCGCTGTGCGAAAGCCTGACCATCGGCCTGATCTGCGATGGCGAAGCCGCGGCCGACGGCGAGCTATATACCCCTATCCGGCAGGGCGTGGCGCGCTTTGGGGATATGCTGGCGCAGGCAGGGCAAACGGTGGAGATATGCGCGCTGCCGCCGGAAGCGCTTGCGCATGCGCCGGCCATTGCGTACCTGGACGGGGCGCTGTTTGCTTCCGGCGCGGAGCCCTTTTTGGGAAAGGCGGAGGGCGTATACCTTTCCAGCGGGCTTTCGCCCTTTGAGGAAGCCGCCTTGATGACCCGCGAGGTTCAGTGGCTTGCCCAAAACGGCGTGGAGCTGGAAAAGATCGCGGTGCTCTACCCGGAGGGGGGCGGCTACGAGTTTGCCGTGACCGCCGCCCTTGAGGACAGCGGCATTCCCTTTTATACGGACCGGCAGATGCCCGCGGTTTCGCACGGGCTGGCGCGCTTTTTGCTAAGCGCCCTGCGCGCCATGGCGGGCGGCTGGCGCAACCGCGATTTGCTGGGCGCGCTCAAAAGCGGCTATGCGCCCTTAACCTTTGAGGAATGCTGCGAGCTTGAAAACTACGCCGTTTCCTATGGCATTGACCGGCAGCGCTGGACAAAGCCCTTTCAAAAGGGCGAGGCGGAGCAGATGAAAAGATGCGAGGCGCTTAGGCGCCGCCTGATGGAGCCGCTGATGCGCGCAAGGGAGGCGCTGGTGGCTGCGCGCGATACGCAAGCGTCGCTTACGGCGGTATTCACCCTTTTGCAGGATGTAAACGCGTATGAAACCTTGAAGCAGGAGGAAGAACGCCTGCTGGCGGACGGCTTTGACACGCGGGCCAGCCAGAACAGCCAGATTTGGCAGGCAACGCTTACGCTAATGGATCAGCTTGTAAGGCTAGGCGGCGGCGCGCGCATTCCGCTCAAGCACATCGCTACGCGGCTGGAATGCGGCTTTGCGGCCGTTACGCTGGCCTCGCTGCCGCCTGCGGGCGGCATGCTGCACGCGGGCGCGCTGGGCCACCTGCTGGCCGAGGAGGCGGACGCGGTGTTCCTGCTGGGCCTGAACGACGGCGTGCTGGACCGCGCCACGGAAAGCCTGCTCACGCAGGAGGAGCGGGAGCAGGCCCAGCGCGATACCGGCGCATACCTGGGCCTGACGGACGTGAGCCGCGTGCTGTTGGCCAGGCTGGATTTGAAGCGCGCCATGACGTTGCCCAAGCGCTACTTGTTCCTAAGCTGTGCCAAAACCGCCGCGGATGGCGCGGCGCTTCGGCCGCTTTCGCTGCTGGGCACGCTGCAAAGCCGCCTGCTGCCGGGAATGGAGCACGCCCTCGCGCCGGAGGACGAGCTGCCCATGTCCCCCGCGCAGGCGCTTAACGGGCTGGGCCTGCGTTTGCGCCTTCAGGCCGATGGCGCGGGGGAATTGAGCATGCCCTGGCAAAAGCGCATGAATGCGCTGCTGCGCGCGCCTGAAGCGGCGCCGGACGCGATGCGGCTACTTCGCGCGCTTACCTATGACGGCCAATCCCAGGCGCTTACCAAGCGGGAGGCAAGCGATTTGTTTGGCGGCGAAACGCTATCGGTAAGCAGGCTGGAGCAGTTTGCCGAGTGTCCCTTCCAGCACTTTGTGACCTATGGCCTCAGGCCGCAAAAGGTGCGCGAATGGAAGGTGGATCCCATTGAAACGGGCACGTTTTACCATGCCGGCCTGAATCATTTTGCCAAATTGGCCCTAAGAGAGCCCAATTACCCCAACGTTTCGCCCGAGGCGGTGGAGCGCATGGCGGAGCAGGCGGTGGAGCCGCTGCTCGAGGAGGTGCTAAACGGCCCTTTGGGCGACGGCGAGCGCGGCCGCGCCCGTTTTGAGCAGGCGAGGAACGCTATCCGCCGGGCGGCGAGGGTTATTACCGGGCAGCTGGCGGCGGGACGCTTCAGCCTGTACCGCACCGAGGCCAGCTTCGGCTATGAGGGCGGCATGCCCCCCATCGTGCTGGCGCTGGGCGACGGGCGCGAGGTAGCCCTGCGCGGGCGCATCGACCGCATTGACCGCTATGACGCGCCGGACGCCGTTTACCTGCGCGTAATCGACTACAAATCCGCCCAGCAAAGCCTGGAGGCGGCGCGCACCTGGTGGGGGCTTCAGCTGCAGCTGCTTTTGTATTTGGACGTGTGCACCAGCGCCATCCCGGGAAGCAGGCCTGCGGGCGCGTTCTATTTCTACGTAGCCGACCCGCTTGTGGAAAGCGACACCGATATCGCGTCCGTTGTGGAAAGCAAGCTCAGGGAGGTATTCCAGCTGCGCGGCATCACGTTGAGCGACGTGGAGATCTATACCGCGATGGACGAGGGGGAAGGCGTGCTGCCCTCCATCTACCTAAAATCCGGCGAGCTGAAAAAAACAGCCCGCGCGCTGGACGCGGGGCAGTTTACGGCGTTGATCGCCCATGCGCGCGAGGTGGCGGCGGGCCTGGCCGACCGCCTGTATGGGGGCGAAACGGCCGTTTCGCCCACGCGGGATACCAGCCGCGCCGCGTGCGATTTTTGCGAATACCATGCCATCTGCCATTTTGACGCGGCCTCGCCGGACGCGCCGTTTCGCGAGCTGCCGCAGATGAGCATGGAGGAGCTTAGGCAGGCGCTTTCCCCCGGCCAGGTTGAGGAGGGGACGCACAAAAAACAATGAAAAAGTTGCTATTCTGATTTGGTTCATGTATAATAGATGCGTAGAGGTGCGGCGGTGGGACGCGCCCAGGGCACGTACCCGTTCGCGCCATAGCAGAACAAAACATCGGTAAGGAGGCGTTACCATTGATTCAGGTGATTGCCGGTAGAAAGGGCTCGGGTAAAACCAAGCGTATCATTGACATGGCTAACCAGGCCACGCAGGAGAGCAAGCACGACATCGTATTCATCGACGATGACAACCGCTATATGTTTGACCTTCGCCATGAAGTGCGCTTCATCAACGCCAGCGAATACGACCTGTTAAGCGACCATATGTTCATGGGTTTCCTGTGTGGCGCCGTCGCGCAGAACTTCGATGTGGGCCAAATCTACATCGACGCGTTTAAGAAGCTGATCCATAACGACCTGAATACCAGCGAGTGGGTGTTCAAGCGTTTGGAGGCCCTCAGCGCCAACCACAGCGTTGACTTCGTGATTTCCATCAGCGCCGGTACTGAGGAGCTGCCGGAGTTCATCAAAAAATACGTGATTTAACGCCGCCAGGCGTTTGGAAGGACGGCCCTGCGGGCCGTCCCTCTTTTGCATTTGGGGGCTTTACAGCCATTGGAAATGCGAGTATGATGTTGAAAAGAAATTCCTGAATGATATAAGGAGCGTGATCGCATGTCCTTCTTCTCTACGCGCGGCGGCGCTTGTGCCACAACCTCTCAATCCATCCTGTGGGGGCTTGCTAAGGACGGGGGACTGTATGTGCCCAGCCTGTTTCCGCAGATCTCCCTCGAACGCCTGTCCGCCCTGTGCGGCACCAGCTATCAAAACCAGGCGGCGCGCATTTTAAGGGATTTTATGGAGGACTATTCCATTGCGGAAATTGAACAGGCGGTCAACGCGGCCTATGGGGCGGACAGCTGGGACGACCCTGCCATCGCGCCCGTGCGCGACCTGGGCGATAACATCCACGTGCTGGAATTGTTCCACGGCCCCACGCTCGCCTTTAAAGACATCGCGCTGAAGCTTCTGCCCCATCTGGTGCGCATGGCGGCCGAAAAAAACGATGAAAAGCGCGAGGTCAGCATCATTGTGGCCACCAGCGGCGATACGGGAAAGGCGGCGCTGGAGGGCTTCAAGGACGTGCCCGGCACAAGCTGCTCCGTATTCTATCCCCACGGCGGCGTAAGCCGCGTGCAGGAGCTGCAAATGGTTACCACCGGCGGCGAGAATACACATGTAATTGGCGTGGAAGGCAATTTTGACCAGGCGCAAAGCGGCGTGAAAAAGCTTTTTGGCGACCCTGCTTTTCATGAAAAAATGGACGCGCTGGGCAAGCTGCCCTCCTCGGCCAACTCCATCAACTTTGGCCGCCTGGCCCCGCAAATTGTATATTACTTTACCGCCTATACCACGCTTGTTGAGCGCGGCGCAATCCGCATGGGCCAAAGCGTTAACTTTGTGGTGCCTACCGGCAACTTTGGCGATATCCTGGCGGGCTATTACGCCCTGCGCATGGGCCTGCCCATCCGCCGCCTGATCTGCGCCAGCAACCGCAACAGCGTGCTTACCGATTTCTTTACAGACGGCACGTATTACACGCACCGGGCCTTCTTTAAAACCATGTCGCCCAGCATGGATATCCTGATCAGCTCCAACCTGGAGCGCTTGCTGTATGAGTATGCGGGCCGCGACAGCGCGCTGGTGCGCGTATGGATGGAGCAGCTGGCCTCCTGCGGCAGCTTCTCGGTAGGCGCGCAGCGGTTGGCTGAAATGAAAAAGGTTTTCTGGGCAGGCTGCGCGGACGATACGATGACCGCCGAGGAAATACGCCATATGTATGAACGCACGCATTACGTGATGGACCCGCATACCGCGGTTGGCGCGCATGTGCTGGAGCAGTACCGCGAAGCTACCAACGACCATGCGCCCACGATCCTTTTGTCCACGGCCAGTCCGTATAAGTTCGCCTCCGATGTGGTAAGCAGCCTGCTTGGAGCAGACGCGGTGAAGAATATGGATTTCTTTGCCTGCTCGGAGAAATTGGAGCAGCTTTCGGGCGTGGCGATTCCCCGCCAGGTGCGTCAGCTGCGCAGCATGCCGGTTAGGCATACCGCGCTGTGCGAAGCGGACGGCATGGAGGCCGCTCTGCTTAAGGAATTGAAAAAGTGACGCGGGTAACCGCTGCCTGAACGTATAAAGCCGCCCGAAGCGAAAGGCGTTTGCCTTAGCTTCGGGCGGCTTGATAAATATAAGGGCGCTTTGGTCGCAGGCTGTTGGGAATTTCCATGGGAAACTTGGAGGGCCTAAGCCCTCCAAGCGGAAAACGAAGCTGGGGCATGCGCGCCAGCTTCGCAAGCCTTGCGCGGCAAGGGCTCCTTACGCCCCTCGCCCCGGCGGGCGAACGGCGCCCCTTCGCCGGAAAAGGCCGCCGAAGGAGCGCTTTTTCGCAGGCCCGTACGTTGCGATAGTGGGGGACGGATGCCTTAGATGGGCTTGTTTGGGCGTTAGCTGCTCTCTCCGCAGGCGCATTCGCCAAGGACAGCCTCCTGGCATTGCGTATGGGCCTCCCCTGCCACGGCGTTGGCGCTGAAGGCGACGGGGATTTCCAGGCACATGGTTTGCGAAATGGTAAATTCGCAGCTCTGCACAGGATTGCCCAGGCATTCCGCGCGGCCGGGGGTAACGACTGGGTCGCCGCAGCACTGGGTGCTTACCTCGCCCACGATGGCATGCGGCGTTACCGTAACAGGCACGCACACCGTGGTATACTGGGCCACTGTGGTGGAGCAGCCCGCGCTGCCGCCGCAGGTGGGGCCGCAGATGAACAGGTTGCTCAGCACGGTTTGCCCGCCCTTTACGCACACACGCACGGGGCCGATGGCAAAGGCGCGGCGGAGCGTAACGCAGAAAAGCATTTCGCCATCGACCTTATCCAGGCCAAAATCCACCTTGATGCCGGGGCAGCCCGTGGTGGGGTCGGGATGCTCGACCGTTTGGACGGTTACGTTGTCGCCCAGGTTGACCTCGCGGGGAATGCCGTCAATCACCACTTGCGCGGACACGATGTCCTCAAGCGTGAGGCTTGGGCAGGCAACCAGCACAAAGTGGCTCAAATCCGCGTCGGTAGGCACGTCGCTGCCAACGCCCGCGATGCGGTAGCAGAAGCGCTGGTTTTCACCCACATCGGGGAACAGGTTGGATTCCTCCTCGTCCAGCACAAAGGTGAACGGTACGCGCCGCGGCGCTGGTACCGTGGAATAATCAATTTCATTCAAACAGGTTGTCATGGCAAATTTCCTCCTTTTGGGGCACGGCGCATGCAACGCTTTGAAGGCTGATGCCCGGACGGTCCGCGGTTACATCCGCGCGTACCGCGATCGGGATTTCCGCCACAAAGGGCTGGCGCAGCACGTAGCGCGCAGCGCCGTCGCGCACGGCGGCGCAGGGGTCTTCACAAATGGGTATCATCACGGGTGAGCCTACGGGGTATGCGCGTGAAATGCCGGACGCGGCGTCCGGCGCAACGCAGAGCTTAAGCTGGGCGCAGGCACACGCGCGCACCCAGCGCTGCTGGTTCCAAAGGCGCATGCGGCTTCATCCCCTTTCATTCAGGTTGCACTATCAGGATATGACGGTTTGCGCCGAGGGTGCGGCCTGCTATCCGCAAGGCGGCGAATGAGAGGAATTTTTTTAAAAATAGATGTTTCATCCCATGAAGAAATAGGGTATACTATACATGCGGGCAAGAAGATTGCCCTATGAAACAAACATGATTGACGATCATAGGAGGTACTTAATCAATGAAATGGATTTGCAAGGTTTGCGGCTACGTTTATGAAGGTTCCGAGGCCCCCGAGTTCTGCCCCCAGTGCAAGGCTCCCAAGAGCAAGTTTGAGGTTATGGGCGGCGAAAAGAGCTATGCGGACGAGCATCGCATCGGCGTGGCCGAGGGCGTTGACGAGCGCATCATCGAGGGCCTGCGTCAGAACTTTACCGGCGAGTGCACCGAGGTTGGCATGTACCTGGCCATGAGCCGCCAGGCGGACCGCGACGGCTATCCCGAGGTGGCCGAGGCCTTCAAGCGCTATGCTTGGGAAGAAGCCGAGCACGCTGCCAAGTTTGCCGAGCTGCTGGGCGAGGTTGTGACCCCCTCCACCAAGAAGAACCTTGAGCTGCGCGCCGAGGCTGAGTGGGGCGCTACCGCCGGCAAGAAGGAGCTGGCCACGCTGGCCAAGCAGCTGAACCTGGATGCCATCCATGACACCGTGCATGAGATGTGCAAGGACGAGGCCCGCCATGGCAAGGGCTTTGACGGCCTGCTCAAGCGGTATTTCGGCTAAGAAAAGGCTTTTCTTAAGGAATATAGTTCAGGGAACCGTCCCAATGGGGCGGTTCCCTGTTGATTTCTAGTATCATCTGTTTTTTGCCAGTGTCACCTTATTGCTTCGGCTTGTATCACTGGGCACTTGTACTTTAGACCAGTTTCGGTTGAGTACTCTATGCAGTCTACCACACTGCCATATACGATATACGTTTCTCCTGGGATAAGGCGATCCGCTTTGGGCGTTGTGAAGGCATACAGATCTCCCTTTGACTTGGCATAAATGATGCCTTCGTCTTTTTTGTACACTTCGCCTTCTATACTTACTTTTTCACCCGAAGGACTGTCGAGGAGATCAGATGGGGTATGCCTTGGATAGGATACATCGTCGATTACGGCAGAGTGCTCGACGGTGATCTTTAATTTTTTTGCTTTCCCTTCACTTCTGTACTTTACGACTTCACTCCCGGCCTTTTGGGGCATCAACTTTTTAAAGTCGGTACTAAGCTCGATATTATCGGTGATTCCCCATTTTTCCTTGGCCGCTTGCACTTCTTCTTCCGTAGGGTTCTCAAGTCTAAAAATGCCCTTGGAAGACGTTATGTATATATATCCTCCCGTATTTTCTTGGTAGCAGAGAATATACCCTTGGGGCTCGGATATCACGACTTCGTCTTCCCATAAAAAGACTTGAGGGACGGTGACTTTGACTGTGCCTTTTTTGCCGGAACCATCCTGTGATTTCAGGGTGATGTCGCTTTTTCCGGGTGAAAATGCCAGCAAGGTTCCATCGTTAAAAGGGTGAGTGACTACATAATTTGTGATCTCTAGTACGAAATCAAATCCGTCTTGCAGAACTTCTTCTGGCTCTACCCTAAAAAGATCGCCAGGGGCAAAGCATGTGCCGCAGGGAAGCACGAGGCTTTTATCAAGCGGCACGATCTTCTCTACCGCCGGTTTTACTGCCACTTCGCAGATGGCCGTATACTCCCGGCCTTCTTTATCCTTCCCTGTGCAGGTGATCTCGGCTGTGCCTTTTGATACGCCAGTTACCTTGCCCTTCTGGCTGACTTTCGCTACTTTTTCGTCGCTACTTGACCAGGTGTAGCTTAGCTTTTCGTCTATCCCTTGAGCGACGGGCTCGAGTACCAAGCTTTTTTTGGGTATGAGTGCGTAGCTTGCTTCCTCAAAAGCAAAAACGCCCTCGGCAAATGCGAGCGCCGGGAGAAGAAGCACGGCAGCCAAAAGACTTAAAATGGCTTTTTTCATTCTATTACCTCCCTTCTTCAATTATATAGCAAAAGGGCCGTGGCGACAACCGCCCCGGCCCCTTCACATCAAAAATCGTGTTCCACCATGTCAAAAGCCAACTCGTATAGATACAGCAAGAACTTTTCGCTTTTGAGCTTATCCACCAACTTTTTGATACCGAGCCGCAGATCGTGGCGGTTTTGTGGTTTTGTCACTTCTTTTCTGTGGGGTTGGCACGCGCTCTTTCTACACGCTTCCATCCTGGTTGTTCCCTCCTTTAAGCTGCTCCAAGAAGATGAGGAGGATAAATAGAATTTTGTCCTCCGATTACATGGATGTAATTTTTTGACCCCCCATTTTGACCCCTTTATAGGGGGAAAAAGGGAGGTTTTGGGGAAGATACTCCATACATATTTTGGGAATAGATTTAGAAAAAATAAGAAAGCCCTTGAAAATCAAGGACTTTCCTGGTACACCATCAGGGGCTCGAACCCTGGACACCCTGATTAAGAGTCAGGTGCTCTACCAACTGAGCTAATGGTGCATACGCTGCTTTCGCGGCGGCTGTTTCAACTAGCGAAGATTATTATACTCTGTTTGATTTGATTGTCAACCCCCAAATTTGAAAAATTCGCAATTTTTTGCGCGGGCGTGTTACAAATCGCAGGGAACGGCATAGGCGCCGCCGGGATGTCCGTGGCGCGCAAATCCAGCGCAATGCCGCTAACCGGCCCGCTGCGCTTAATAGCGAGGACGAGCCCGGAGATGCTTTTGGGCAACCCTGCCTGCGGATGGTTTCCAGAACCAGCGCCTCGGTTTGGGGATTGGCGCGGGCGCGCGGTTCACAACGATGGCGTAGGGCGGTTGGCCGTTCCAAGGCGGCGCGATTAGGCCTGGGGGAACAGGCGTGTGCTCTCCTCATCCATAAAGGCGGGCGTGTAGGCGCTAACGGCGGATTCCCGGCTTTGCAGGTAGCCGTTTAAGCCAAGGGCCAGCATGTGGTCGCGCACGCGGGCGTACTCACGCGGCGTGAGGCGGCGATCAAGCCCGGGCAAATGGGTATCGGTCATAGGGGTGTATTGGCGCATAAGGCTTACGGGCGTGCCGGCGGGCAG
>ERZ857882.2812-NODE-2812-length-17406-cov-3.296582_pt1 | contig 17406 bp, 13 predicted proteins | sample MGYA00519697_ERZ857882 | MGnify/ENA primary metagenome ERZ857882 (study PRJEB31778, sample SAMEA3449373) | human gut metagenome | biome: human gut; feature: human-associated habitat; material: faeces | place: United Kingdom | collected 2010/2012 ...
TCGGTCATGGGCTTGCTGCCGTCAGCCGATTCGTTCGCGGAAAACACGCCGAACAGCGTCATCTGTCCCGCCGTCAGCCCTGTTTCCTCCGTAAGCTCCCGGCGGGCGGCTTCCTCCACGTTTTCAAAAAGCTCCACGCTGCCGCCATGATAGCCCCACATGCCGTTATCCGCACGCTGCTGCAAAAGCAGCTCGCCGTGCTCATTTACCAGTATCACGCTGGCACCGCACTGCATGATGGGACGGCTGCCCACCAATTCGCGCATCATTTTGATATACTCTTTCATATGCTTTCTTTTACAGTTCAAAGTGCGCCTGAATCCGCCGCGCGGCCTCTTGCGGGGACAGGAGGCTATTGTCAATGCGCAGATAGTTTTCAAATGGAATCTCCCCCGGCAGGCTTTCGCAGCGATACTTCAAATCATCGTTAATCAGCCGCCGGTTAGAGGCTTCAATATCACGCTTGGAGGCTTTGTTGCGCAAGCGGTTTTCACTTACATTGCGCTGCAAACGAATCTCCTGCGGCGCAACCAGCTCCACATAGTAGAACTCCGTGCCGTAGGGAGCGAAAATCTGCTTGACATGCTCCACATAGTCCCAATCCGCCTGCTGATCAAAGGCCCACATATAGGTAAAGACCATGCCGTATTGATCGGAGGCGGCGAACTCCTCAAAGATCACATCCCGCAGCCGCGCGACAGCGCGCGGTTTATAATCGCCGAACAGCGCAATGACCGGCTCGATGGTCATGTGATTGTGAAACAGCTTGAGCCGCGTGATATCACACAGCGCCTGCCCCACCGTCATTTTGCCCACGGCGCAGTTGCCAAACAGAAAAACCAGCTTCATCAAACAGCGCTTCTTTCTTTATGCATTGTAGGTGCTCGATGCGGTATCGCCGCCATGCCCCGTCCAATCCGTATGGAAAAACTGCCCGCGCGGGCAATCCGTGCGCTCATAGGTATGCGCGCCAAAATAGTCGCGCTGCGCCTGCAAGAGGTTCGCCGGCAGACGGCCGCAGGTGTAGCCGTCAAAATAGCTCAGCGCCGCGCTCATGGCGGGCACAGGCACGCCGCACAGCATGGCCTGCGCCATCACGCGCCGCCAGGCAGGCAGCGCAGATTGCATCTGCCGCATGAAATAGGGCGAAAGCAACAGGTTTTCCAGCTGCGGGTTTTCATCATAGGCTTCCTTGATTTTGCCAAGGAAGGCGCTGCGGATGATGCAGCCGCCGCGCCACATCAGCGCGATGCCGCCATCGTTAAGCGTCCATCCGTAGTGCCGTGCCGCGTCGCGCATCAGCGCATAGCCCTGGGCGTAGGATACAATCTTGGACGCATACAAAGCCTGCCGCAGATCCTGTACCAAGGCGGCGCGGTCGCCTGTATAACGGACAATTTCGCGTCCATAGGCGGCCGCTGCGCGCAGGCGCTCTTCCTTCATGGCGGACAGGCTGCGCGCCGCCACCGCCTCGCTGATCAGCGTCAGCGGCACGCCCTCCTCCAGCGCGGCGATGGCCGTCCACTTGCCCGTGCCCTTTTGCCCGGCAGCGTCCAGAATGCGCTCCACCAGCGGCGCGCCATCCTGATCTCGCTTGCCCAGAATATCGGCGGTAATCTGAATGAGATAGGAATCCAGCTCGGTCTTATTCCAGGCGGCAAACACCGCCTGCATTTCATCGGCAGACATGCCCAGCGCGTCGCGCATCAGCTGGTATGCCTCGCAGATCAGCTGCATATCGCCATACTCGATGCCGTTGTGCACCATTTTAACAAAGTGACCCGCGCCGTCCTGCCCCACATAATCGCAGCAGGGCTGGCCATCCACATGGGCGCAAATGGCCTGAAAAATATCCTTCACCTGCTCCCAGGCAGCGCGGCTGCCGCCAGGCATCATGCTGGGGCCATGCAGCGCACCCTCCTCGCCGCCCGATACGCCGGTGCCCAGGTAGTACAAGCCCTGGCTTTCGACATATTGGGCGCGGCGGATGGTATCGGGGAAGTGGCTGTTGCCGCCGTCGATGATGGTATCCCCCGCCGCCAGGACGGGCAGCAGCTGCGCGATGACCTGATCCACCGGCTCGCCCGCGCGAATCATCAGCATCACCTTGCGCGGAGGCTGCAAGCTGTCGGCCAGCTCCTGCCAGGAATGCGCGCCGATAAAGCCCTTGCCTGCGCCGCGCCCCTGCATAAAATGCTCCACCACGCCGGGCCGCACATCGTATACCGCCACGGTAAAGCCGTGGCTTTCCATATTCATGGCCAGGTTTTCCCCCATGACTGCCAGGCCAACCATGCCAATTTGCGCCTTTTTCATGCCGCATCCTCCGCAAAATAAGTGTTTTTTCAAGTATATCAGCCCAGCCGCAGGCTGTCAATGATGCCAGGACGAAAGCGCAAAAAGCCCCCTGATTGATCAGGAGGGCTTTGCGTTTATACACGCTGCAATATATCAGAGATATCTCTCACCGTTTCGGCGGGCTTATCGCTCAAAATCTCCCAAACTGGCGTTTCGCTGTGCTCCCCGGCAAAATACGCGCGGGCGCAGTCCATCGCCGTATGGATATCATCTTAATCTCCTTGTGTAAATGCAAAAGCGCATAACTGCAAAGGCTCCCAGCCATAAAGGTTGGGAGCCTTTTGATAAAGCAAAGCGGGAATTACGCGTTCTTCTGCGCTTCTTCCACAGCTACGGCCACGGCAACGGTGGCGCCGACCATGGGGTTGTTGCCCATGCCGATCAGACCCATCATTTCCACGTGCGCGGGCACGGAGGAGGAGCCGGCGAACTGCGCGTCAGAGTGCATGCGGCCCATGGTGTCGGTCATGCCATAGCTGGCGGGGCCGGCGGCCATGTTGTCGGGATGCAGGGTACGGCCGGTGCCGCCGCCGGAAGCCACGGAGAAGTACTGCTTGCCGGCTTCCCAGCATTCCTTCTTGTAGGTGCCCGCCACGGGGTGCTGGAAGCGCGTGGGGTTGGTGGAGTTACCGGTGATCGAGATGTCGACGTTCTCGTGCCACATGATGGCAACGCCCTCGCGGACGTCGTCGGCGCCGTAGCAGTTGACGGCGGCGCGGGGACCATCGGAGTAGGGGATGGTCTCGACGACCTTGAGCTCGCCCGTGTAGTAGTCGAACTGGGTCTTCACGTAGGTGAAGCCGTTGATGCGGGCGATGATCTGAGCAGCGTCCTTGCCCAGTCCGTTGAGGATGACGCGCAGCGGCTTCTTGCGAGCCTTGTTGGCGTTCAGAGCCAGGCCGATAGCACCCTCAGCGGCAGCGAAGGACTCGTGACCGGCCAGGAAGGCGAAGCACTCGGTGTCGTCGGAGAGCAGCATAGCGCCCAGGTTGCCGTGGCCCAGACCGACCTTGCGGTCCTCGGCGACGGAGCCGGGAACGGTGAAGGCCTGGATGCCCTCGCCGATGATGGCGGCAGCCTCAGAAGCGGACTTGGCGCCACGCTTGACAGCGAGAGCGCAACCGAGGGTGTAGGCCCACTCGGCGTTCTGGAAGGCGATGGACTGGGTGTTGTTGACGATCTCACGCGGGTTGAAGCCCTTGTCGGTGCAGATCTGCAGAGCTTCCTCGAGGGAGGCGATGCCGTTGTCGGCGAGGCACTTGTTGATCTTGTCAGCTCGGCGCTCGTAACCTTCGAACGTAACAGTCATAGTTATTTCCCTCCCTTTCTACTCGTGAACCGGGAACACGCTGGCGACGGAGTGAGTCTCCTCGTCGGTGCGCGGGTCGATGTACTTGGCAGCGTTCTCCCACTGACCATAGTGGCCCATAGCGCCAGCGATGGCCTCCTCGGGGGTCTTGCCGGCCTTGACGGCGTCGGTGAACTTGCCGAGGTTCAGGAACTCGAAAGCGATGATCTCGTTCTTGTCGTTGAGAGCCATGCGGGTGACGTAGCCCTGGGCGAGCTCGAGGTAACGAGCGCCCTTGGCCTTGGTGCCGAACATGGTGCCGACCTGAGAGCGAAGGCCCTTGCCGAGGTCGTCGAGGGAGGCGCCCACGGGCAGGCCGCCCTCGGAGAACGCGGTCTGGCTGCGGCCGTAAACGATCTGCAGGAAGATCTCGCGCATAGCAACGTTGATGGCGTCGCAGACGAGGTCGGTGTTGAGGGCCTCGAGGATGGTCTTACCGGGAAGGATCTCGGAAGCCATGGCGGCAGAGTGGGTCATGCCCGAGCAGCCGATGGTCTCAACGAGGGCCTCCTCGATGATGCCGTCCTTGACGTTCAGCGTGAGCTTGCAGGCGCCCTGCTGAGGTGCGCACCAACCCACACCGTGCGTAAGACCGGAGATGTCGGAAATCTCCTTAGCCTGGACCCACTTGCCCTCCTCGGGGATGGGTGCGGGGCCGTGGTATGCACCCTTGGCAACGGGGCACATGTTCTCCACTTCCTGTGAGTACTGCATGCCTCTCCTCTCTATCGTGTTGGCGTCCCGTCTGGGGGCCGTGGCTGGCGATTGCCGGGCGACCCTTTGAAAGGGACATGACATGCAGCCCCTATAATACCGCGAAATGCACGGAATATTCGGCGAACGGCTCAGTTTTCGTAGCGAGATGCGCGGAACTTTCAATTGAAACGGTTTAACTCTATGTTCTGTGGTCGCGAACTTCCGTAGAGGGGGTCCGTCTTGGGCAAGCTTTTGGGCAGCTCTTGTATGCGTTGCAGGGGTTGACCTGTTGCAACGGTGCCGTTCGCCGCCTGTTTACTGCCTTTGGCCGCGTGAGCGAATTGTTTTGCGTGAATGTTTTGATGGCACGCTTCAATCGTGCTGTATTGGATGGCAAGCAGATCCCGGCGAAGGGAGCGCCATGCAGCGCGTTTGGAGAACGGTTACCGGCTTTTACCATGTCTGTGCCCGCGGTACGGGCAAGCAGCTCATCTTTGAGGGCGATGAAGACCGGTGGGAGTTCTTGGAGCTGATGCGTGAGTGCTGCCGCAAGGCGGGCGTGACGGTTATCGCCTGGTGCCTTATGGGCAATCACGTGCGTCTGGTGCTTGCAGATTACGAGGACGCGATGAGCGCGGCGATGCACCGGCTGCTTTTGACGTACGCGCGGCGGTTCAATAAACGCACGGGGCGCACAGGGCATCTGTTCCAGAACCGTTTTGACCGGCGCTCGCTCGATACCGACTGGCAGGTGATGGAGGCTATTCGCTCCGTTCACGCCGATCCGCAGGAGGCGGGCATGAGCCTAATCGAGCGTTACCCCTGGAGCAGCTTTGCGGAGCATCTGCGCGCTTACGACAGTGATGCGGCAGATGCCGCGAGGGGATTTTCTGATCCTTCTTGCTTGCTTGAACTTTTTGGTTCTGCCGAGGGCTTTATTGCCTATTCGCTTTCGACGCCCGACGGTAGCGAGCCGGCGCTGTGCGATATGAAAGAGACAGAGTGGGAACGCCACGCCTTTGCCGACAAGATGGCGAAGAGCCTCGGGGTTCCGCTCCACGGGGTTAAAGCCGCGCCGTCGGCGCAGCGCAATATCGTCATTCTTGGATTGCACGATGCCGGTTTTACGGTGCGTCAGATTGAGCGATATACGGGGATTGGCAAAAGTACCGTTTCTCGTATCGTGCGTGCCTGTGCACGAACGGCGGTGCAGACTGGCCGAAACGTGGCGTAGGACTGCCTGTGCACCGCAGCTGGGGTCGCCCATATGCCACAACCATTGTTCTAAAAGCTTGGTACGGTAACTGCACTTCTTAATATGCATAGAAAAATCGCCATCTTGCATAAAATAACGGCTCGGTCCGGGTTTGCCCGTGCCTACCCCCGTCTGCGCCGTGCAAAAAACGGAGTTTTCAGCATCGTGTTGCTGTCGGCACCGCCGCAATCTTGCAACATACGGGTCCAGAAGCTATTGATTCCCGCCGTTGCGCCCCCCGAAGCGCGTGCCTGCGTCCCGTCAGACCGCGATGCTTGTTCTAAAACACAATATATATGCGCCTAAAGACGTTGATTAACGCTTTCGATGCGTATACACACAGCTTGGCGTGCTGAATACTCGCAAAAATGCACGCCGCTCCCTATGGGACCCGTCTGCGGCAGGCGCGAAGCGAGTCGGAGCTCAGCAGAACGGGGCTTGGCGCATTGCTTGGCGGGTCCGGGGCCCTGCCGCAGGCCTTTGGTGCTGTGGAAAACGCCCGTGTTCGCGTCTGCTGTGTGGTAAATGACAGACGGAGCGCCGGACGCGCGGACTTCGTGCGTCCGGCGCTCATTAGGAAAAACAGAGCCGCCCGTATCGGGCGGCTCGGCAATCAAAAACCTTGGATTCGGGGCATAAACTACTGGTTAGCTTGCCCCTCGAGCATGCCGTCGAGGGTGCGCCAGGCGAGCTCGGCGCATTTGACGCGGGCGGGCATGTGCGAGATGTCCTGGAGCTGGGCGGCTTCGTCCAGGTCTTCCAAGTCCTCCTCGGAGAGCTGCTCGCCGCGGATCATGGCGAGGAAGAGCTCTGCCAAGCGGTGAGCTTCCTCGACGGTCTCGCCGGTGATGAGGTCGGCCATGATGTCGGCACTGGCCTGACTGATGGCGCAGCCGTGGCCGGTAAAGGAGGCCTCCTCGATCACGCCGTTCTCGACGCGCAGCTGCAAGGTGAGCTCGTCGCCGCAGCTGGGGTTGATGCCGTCGTGCTCGTGCGTGGGGGCATCCATCTCGTACTTGTAGTCGGGGTGCGAGTTGTGCTCCATAAACGTGGTGGAGGTGTACAGATTACCCATTGAACGTGCTCCAAACGTGATGCAGGCCGGCGATGAACTTGTCGATGTCGGCCTTGTCGTTGTAGAAGGCCACGCTGGCGCGGCAGCAGGCAAGGTTCTCGACGCCCAGCCAGGTGAGCAGCGGCTGTGCGCAGTGGTGACCGGCGCGGATGCAGACGCCGTCCATGTCCATGATGCTCGCGACGTCGTGCGGGTGGATGCCCTTGACGTTAAAGCTCACGACGCCATGGTGATTGTCCCAATAGATGGAGCCGATAATCTGGACAAAGTCGAGCTGCATGAGTTCGCCCATCAGGTAGTGGACGAGTGCCTGCTCGCGTGCCTGGATGTTTTCGTAGCCCACGGTGTTAACCAGGTAGTCAAGCGCCGCGCCCGTGGCGAAGATGCCGGCGGCGTCCTGCGTGCCGGCCTCGAACTTCTCGGGGACGGGCGCCCAGACGGCGTCCTGCTCGGTAACAGAGTCGATCATCTCGCCGCCGGTGAGCATGGGCGGCATGGCGTTGAGCAGGTCCATCTTGCCCCACAGCACGCCGATGCCCATGGGGCCCATGGCCTTGTGCGCGCTAAAGGCAAAGAAATCGGCTCCAAGGTCGGCCACATCGACCGGCATGTGCGGCAGCGACTGCGCGCCGTCGACGACCAGATAGCCGCCGTACTTGTGCACGAGCTTGCCGAGGTTCTTGACCGGGTTCTCAACGCCCAGGACGTTAGAGACCTGACCCACGGCCAAGATCTTGGTCTTGGGGCCCACCTTGGCAAGAACTTCCTCGGTGGTGAGCTGGCCGGTCTTGGTGGGGTAGAGGTAGACGAGCTTGGCGCCGGTCTCGCGGCAGACCTGCTGCCACGGAATCAGGTTGGAGTGGTGCTCCATGATGGTGATGACGACCTCGTCGCCCGGTTCGAGGACCGTGGGCGCAAAGCTCTTGGCGACCAGGTTGAGCGACTCGCTCGTGTTGCGGGTGAAGACGACCTCGTTGGCCTGGGGGGCGCCGATGACGTCGGCGATCTGCTGACGCACCTTTGCGATGGCCTCGGTGGCCTCGACGGACAGCGAGTACAGGCCGCGCAGGGGGTTGGCGTTCATGCGCTGATAGAAGTCGCGCTCGGCGTCGAGCACACAGGCAGGGCGCTGCGCGGTGGCGGCGCTATCGAGGAAGGCGATCTCGGGGTGCTGCTGGAACAGCGGGAACTGCGCCTTGTAGGGATTGGTCTCGATGTCGACGGTAGGCCAGCCGCGCGAGGCCTCGTCGCTGGCGTCGAGTTCCATGGGCTCGGGGGCAGTACAGGTATCGCATTTAACGTGCTCGGTGTCGATCATGCGAGCTCCTCTTCAAAGTTGTCGATCAGGTTGTTGCCCAGGCGGACGACGGCTGCGCGGGTGCGCTCGTCGGTGGCGGAAAGCGCGGCGTCCTCCAGCTTGGCGCGGATGAACAGGTCCTCGGCGGCGTTTTGGTCAAGGCCTCGGCAGGCGAGGTAGAACAGTTGCTCGTCGCGGACGTGACCGATGGTGGCGCCGTGGTTGCCGGCAACGTCGTCCTCGTCGCAGAGAATGACGGGAACGGTCTTGTTGTCGACGCCCTTGTTGGCCAAAAGCACCGTCTCGCGCTCGGTGCCGGTTGCACCCTTGCAGCCGTGCACGAGGTCGATGGTGCCACGGTAGACCTTCTTGGACGTGCCGGTCAGCACGCCGTTGGCGTCGATCTCGCACTCGGTCTTGCGACCGCGGTGGCGCAGCTCGTAGTTAAAGTCGCGCACCTGCTCGCGGGCGCCCAGGTAGTCAGTATCGATGGTGACCTTGGCGGTATCGCCCAGTAGGTCGCCGGCAAGGCCGGTGGTGCTGGCGCCGGCACCCAGGACGGTGTGTTGCACGTTGACACGGGCACCCTCGTCCAGGAACAGGCCGGTGTCGTCGAGTGCGATCCAGCTATCGTCGAGCGTCTGCGTGCAGGCCACGTTGACGGTGGCGTACTCGTGGGCGCACACGCGCAGCACGGATCCCACGACGCCCTCGCCGGCAACGGGGGAGTCCAGGGCGATCTGCAGGTCGAGCGTCGACTGGGGACGGGCGACGACGTCGATGGCGGCGATGGCCGCGGCTGCATCGACACCGCTCACGCGCACGGTAACCGTGGCGTGCTTGTATGCGGGCACATCGATGACGATGCGCTTGGTGGCGTGGTCGGCCAGGTAGGTGTAGGCAGCCTCGCCCATGCCGGTCTCGAAGGCTTCAGCAGGGGAGAGCTCTTCCTCGAGCTTGATGGCACCGGCCTGGTAGATGGAGGTGGCGGGCACGTCAAGCTCGGTCTCGCGCGTGATGCGGGCGCGGTCGGCGGCATCGCCAGGGGCGGAGGCGCGGCGCTCGGGGAAGCGCTCGGCCATGGCGTCCATGGCGGCGTTAAATGCGTCGGCAGCGCCGCGGAACTGCTCGTCCAAGCCCTCAACCTCAATGGTCTCGGCGGGAGCGGCAGCAAGCTCGTCAGAGAGCTCGAGCTTGGTCTGATTCATCTTCAGCCAACCCCAAGTGGCAGCTGGCATCGCATTGACCTGCTCAAGGGTGGTAGCAGCGGTGTTCGTGGCCTGTTTCATTATCCGATCGCTCCTTCCATCTCGAGCTTGATCAGGTTGTTCATCTCGACGGCGTACTCCAGCGGCAGCTCCTTGGAGACCGGGTTGGCAAAGCCGTTGACGATCATGGTGCGGGCCTCTTCCTCCGAGATACCGCGGCTCATCAGGTAGAACACCTTATCGTCGCCGATGCGGCCGATGGTGGCCTCGTGGCCGATGTCGACGTTCTTGGCGCGGATGTCCATGGCCGGAATAGTGTCGGAGCGGCTTTGGTCGTCGAGCATCAGCGACTGGCAGCTCACGGTTGCCTTGGAGCCCTCGGCCTTGGGTGTGGCAACGATAGAGCTGCGGAAGGTCTGAATGCCGCCGCTCTTGGAGATGCCCTTGGTCTCGACGGTTGCCGAGGTATCGGGTGCGTTGAGCACGACCTTGCAGCCGGTGTCGAGGTTTTGACCGGCGCCGGCAAAGGTGATGCCGGTAAAGCTGGAACGGGCGCGGCGGCCGTTGAGCACGCTCATGGGGTAGAGGTAGCCCACGTGGCTGCCGAAGGAGCCGCTGATCCACTCGATGTCGCCGTCCTCGTCCACGCGCGCACGCTTGGTGTTGAGGTTGTACATGTTCTTGGACCAGTTCTCGATGGTCGAGTAGCGCAGGTGCGCGCGCTTGCCCACAAAGAGCTCGACGGCGCCGGCGTGGAGGTTTGCCACGTTGTACTTGGGCGCGGAGCAACCCTCAATGAAGTGCAGATCGGCATCGTCTTCGACGATGATGAGCGTGTGCTCAAATTGGCCGGCTCCCTTGGCGTTAAGGCGGAAGTAGCTCTGCAGCGGGAAATCGAGCTTGGTGCCCTTGGGCACGTAGACAAAAGAACCGCCCGACCATACGGCGCCGTGCAGGGCCGCAAACTTGTGGTCGGTGGGCGGGATGAGCGTCATAAACTTCTCGTGGATGAGCGGCTCCCACTGCGGGTCGTGCAGGGCCTCCTCGATGCCGGAGTAGACGATGCCCATCTTGGAGGCGGTGTCCTGCATGTTGTGGTAGACGAGCTCGGAGTCGTACTGCGCGCCGACGCCTGCCAGGTAGCTGCGTTCGGCCTCGGGGATGCCCAGGCGCTCAAAGGTGTTCTTGATGTCGTCGGGCACCGACTCCCAGTCGTGCTTTTGGTCGGTGTTGGGCTTGACGTAGGTGACGATGTTGTCCATGTCCAGGCCCTCGATGGAGGGGCCCCACGTCGGGTCGGGGAAACGATTGAAGATCTCGAGGGACTTTAAGCGCAGGTCGAGCATCCACTGCGGCTCGTCCTTCTTTGCGCTGATCTCGCGCACGATGTCGGGCGTGATGCCGGCGTCGAGGCGCTCGAATCCCTCCTCGCCATAGGTGAAGTCGTAGAGGCTGCGGTCGATGTCCGCGACCTCGGTGCGGTTCTTGGTCATTGCGTCGCCCCTTTACGCCTGCTGCTCGGCAGCGGCGGCCTCGGCCTGGGCGCGCTGCTCGGCGGCCTCGCGCTCGAAGGTCTCAAAGCCGTTCTTGTCGATCCAGGGGATCAGCGAGGCGTCGTCCTCACGCACGATGTGGCCCTTGACCATAACGTGGACGCGATCGACATCCAGGTGCTCCAGGATGCGCGTGTTGTGTGTGATGATGAGCATGGAGCCGTCGCAGCTCTTGCGGTAGGCGTCCATGCCGTGGCTGACGGTGGAAAGGGCGTCGACGTCCAGGCCGGAGTCGGTTTCGTCCAGGATGGCGAGCTTGGGCTGCAGCAGCAGGAGCTGGAGCATCTCGACCTTCTTCTTCTCGCCGCCCGAGAAGCCCACGCCCAGCTCGCGGTTGAGGTAGGCGGTGTCCATGTTGAGCTCGGCCGCGAGCTCCTTGACGCGACGGCGGAACTCCTTGCCCTTCATCTCCAGGCCGGGGCGGCCGGCGATGCTGGCGCGCAAAAAGCTCGACAGTGGCACGCCCGGAATCTCGACCGGGGCCTGGAAGCTCAGGAACAGGCCGGCGCGCGAACGCTTGTCGGTGGTGAGCTCGGTGATGTCCTGGCCGTCAAAGACGATGCGGCCGTCGTTGACCGTGTAAACAGGGTCGCCCATGACCAGGTGGCCGAGGGTGGACTTGCCGGCGCCGTTGGGTCCCATCAGCACGTGGGTCTCGCCGGCGGCGACGTTAAGGTTGACGTTGTGGAGGATGGTCTTCTCGTCCACGGAGGCGGTCAGACCTTCGATGGAAAGCAGCGGATTTGCGCTCATGCTGTCCCTCTCTGTATATGGTGTACTCATAGGTGCACTAAACCCTAGGAATCTTCTCGGAATAAAGTTACTATGGGTTCGGCGTTAGTCAAGGGAAAACCCGACTAATCCACTCGACTTTTCAAATTCTGGGACAAAATAACCTGTTGTGTTTGTCCCACTTGCTTTAAATTTGGGACAACAAACCTGGTTATGTTGTCCCAGCAACGATGGGAGGGTAGGTATGCTCATTTCTTCCAAGGGACGCTATGCCCTCCGACTGATGATCTATATCGCAGCACTTGGTGACGCCGAGGGCAAGATTGCCCTGCGCGAGGTCGCCGACCGCGAACATATCTCTCAAAAGTATTTGGAGCAGCTGGTTCGTCCGCTTATGAAAGCGGGCCTGCTTAAGAGCGTACGCGGTAAGGGCGGCGGCTACATGATGGCCAAGGACCCGGCCGAGGTGCGTGCCGGCGACATCCTGCGCGCTGTCGAGGGCAGCACAGCGCCCGTGGCGTGCGACGGCATCGACAACAGCTGCGCCCGCAGCGATTTGTGCTCGACCGTCAAGTTCTGGCGCGGTCTGGACGACGTGATTGAAAAGTACGTCGACGGCGTGACGTTGGCCGACTTGGCCGCCGTCCCCGAAATCAACTTTGACATTAAGCTGTAGGTTGACCGCAATTACTTAAGATTTCGCGGAGGGTTGTTGCCGTTTACCGAGGGGTTGTTGTGTAACAACGGGCGAGCTGCAATACTTACTTTTATCTTTGCAAACTGAACTTTAACTACACCAATGCAGGGAGGATCTTATGCAGCCCAAGCATTCTGCTATTGTCGCGGGTCTGACGCTGGCGCTTTCGTTTGGCGCCGTTTCCGCGCCGGCACCCGCCGCTGCCGAGGAGCCCACGCCGGGCGTTGCCTCGGATGCCACCGATATCGATAAGGGTCTCTACACCCAGCAGTCCTTCTCGGGCGTACTGAGGTCGGTCCAGGGCGTTTCGTTTGTCAACGTGACTCCCGAGATGAAGTACTTTACCAAGTACGAGAGCCATGGCAACTACAACCAGGGCTTTTCGTACGGTGACGGCTATAACGCGCTGGGTTATTACCAGTTCGACCGTCGTTGGTCGCTCATTCCGTTTATGAAGCAGGCCTACAACTACAACCCCGAAAAATACAGCATGCTCAAGGATGCGATTGATCGCGGCAGCGAGATTTCCAACACGAGTAATGTCATGTACGAGAACGGCCAGCTCACCGAGCTGGGCCATATCGCGCAGGATGCCTTCCAAGGTGCGTACAACACCGATCCTGTTGAGTTCTCAGCACTTCAAGATGCCTATGCGTACAACTCGTACTATGCGGTGACCGAGGCGTGGCTCAAGAGCGGCCTGGGCATTGATATTTCGGGCCGCGCCGATTGCGTCAAGGGCATGGTGTGGAGCATCACCAACATGTGCGGCACCGGTGGTTGCAGGGACTTCTTCCGCTGGGCGAATCTTTCCAACGATATGTCCGATCGCGAGTTTGTGACGGCGCTCTCCAATAGTGTGGTCAACAATGTCGCCACTAAGTTTTCGAGTCAGCCCCAGTATCATGAGGGCTGGAAGAATCGTTATAAGAATGAGCTGAAGGACTGCTTGGTTTATATCGCTGAGGACGAGGCTGCCGCTGCGACGCCCGTGCAGCCCGAGCCTACGCCGGCGCCCTCGCCGACACCTGATTCGAATGACGGCTCGAGTGACGATGTCAACGATGACAGGATGGATGCGCCCACGACCGATGCTGACGGTAATGGCTCTGCTGGTGGCACTACCAACGACGGCTCTACCTCGAACGGCTCCGATTCGAACGGCTCTGCTGCGGGCGATTCGTCTTCAAGCTCTGCCGGCAATACGGGCAGCGACGCTTCTGGTTCGACCGACGCTGACACCTCTAACTCATCCACCGGCTCTAACAACGGCTCCGGCTCTGACGCAACCCCTGATTCCGATGCTTCCAAGGACGACTCGAATAAGGCGCCGGACGCCCCTGTTGCTTCGCCGGACAAGAAGCCTTCTTTCTCCGTGCAACTCGGTTCTACGCTGGGCTCTTCGCTGATGGCTGGCGTCAATAATGGCTCGACTCAGAACAAGGACAACTCTGATCAGGTTTCCACGGAAAAGACCGAGGCCGCAAAGGGCGACTCCAAGGACAAGGCTTCCGAGAAGACCGAATCTGATAAGGGTTCTAGCTCAGAGGAGAAGGACGACAAATCCGCTCAGAAGAAGGACGAGGATAAGAAGTCTGAATCTGAGAAGAAGGACGAGAGCAAGGACAAGACCGAGGACGGAAAGCAGCAGGGTGAGGACGGCGGTAAGGGCAACACCGACAACAAGAGTCAAGAGCAAAATGACTCCAAGGCGGTGACCACTACAACCACGACGACTACAACTACCAAGTCATCTGGCGGCAATATGCCCAAGACGGGCGATCTGATTGTGATGGCGAGCCTTGCCAGTGCAAGCTTGGCCACACTGGGCGCTACGTCTATCGTAAGTGGTAAGCATAAGCTCGATCAGCAGAAGAAAGCTTCTGGGGAGGACGGCTCGGAGGAGTAGCCTCTCGGTTGCTAGATAACTAAAGAGTTGGGACGGGGTCCGGTGCGAATGCATCGGGTCCCGTTTTGTTGTGCAACGATTAGTTGTGCCCCCTCACACCTCTTGTTGCTACCGTTGCCCGATATGTTTGCGCGGCGATATCGGTACGCGCGAGGCGGTCATTACAATTGGCACCGTGTTGCGATTTAGGGGGAACGTTTTGGTGTCTGAACAGGCAAATAATGGTTGTGCTGACGGCTTTGGCGTGCGTTTGATCGGCTGTGCCGACGATGCGGCTTTGCCCATTGGCATGCACGACTATGCGGAGGCTCTTGGTTGCTGCACGCTGGTCGACAAGACCATGTTTATTGCCGATGTGTTGGACTGCGACGCGTCCGTTGTGGTGTGCTGTCGACCCGAGGGTTTTGGCAAGAGCATGAACTTGTCGATGCTCAGGGCTTTTCTGGAGCGTCCAGCGGTCGGTCGCGCTGATCAGCGTTTGTTTGCCAATGCTCAGATTTGGGATGCAGACGGTGGGCGCTATCGGGATGAGTATGCTTGCTATCCGGTGATATCGCTGGACTTTTCTGGCGCTGCGAGGCGTGCCGCCGTTGTTGCCGACGTCGTGCGCGATGCTCTTTCGGACGAGTGCGCTCGCCTGCTGGCGCTTCTGGAGGCTCCGGATTTAGCTCGAGACAAGGTGCGTCACATCGAACGTGTTGCGCGTGGCGCGGCGAGCGAGGACGAGGTCGCCTCGGTGCTTGGCGTACTCATTGAGCTGCTGGAGATGGCCTGCGATGAGCAGGTTGTATTGCTTGTTGATGGGTACGACGCGGCGTGGTTGGGCCGTGCGAGCGCGAGGGTCGCTTCCGGCGCCGATCCGGCAGGGCTATTTGATCGCGTGCTTTTCGAGGCCATTGCGGCTGCGCGCGATTCGTTGCGGCTGACGTGTCTGATGGGGGAGTGTCCCGGCCCTGCTGAAGCGGCGCTTTCTTTGCATGGCTGCTCGTATTGTCTGACGACGCCGCTTTCGACCTGGTGTGACCGTTGGTTCGGCTTTTCGGACGCCGAGGTCCAGGCTCTGTTGAATCATGCTGGGCGCGAGGAATACCTTGATGATGCGCGTGAATGGCTCGAGGGATATCGGTTTGGCAGGGCCTATTGCTCGAGTCCAGCGCGCGTGATCGGTTTTCTGGACCGAGGCTGCACGGCGCCCGTGCGTGCCGATCTGTATGGATATGCCGATTGCCTGAGTAAGGTAGTTGCCGGGTGGAATCTCGACCGCCTTTCGGTCTTGTTTGATTTGCTCGAGGCCTATGGGTGTGCTGAGGTCCCGCTTTGTTTGGGCACTGCAGAGCCAGATGTCTCGCCTGACGATGGCATGTGGACAGCGCTGTATCTGTCCGGTTTTCTCACGACGGATATGACTGAGGAGCCAGAGCATGGCGATCGGCTCCGTGCTTTGCGATTGCCCAATAACGAGCTTCGCCAGGCCTTGCGTCTAGTGATTATTGAGTGGTTTGAGTGCGCTGCCGAAGACATTCGAGACGTCGATGCGTTTCGCGACGGGCTGTGCCATGGGAACGAGGATACCGTGAGGCGGGCGCTAAGCCGCATCCTGGGGGATGCTGGAATCGGTGAGACCGACCCAGATAAGCCGCTGTCATATCATCTGCTCTTGCAGGGGCTCTGCTTTGGCTTGCCGGGTTATGCCAATCCTGCCTCGAGGCGAAAGTGTGGCGCGGGTCGCTGGGACATCCAGGTTTTCCCTACGGGTGCCGTGTTCGACGTAGCAGACACGATTGGCATGCTGGACGAGCGCCCGCTGATAACGATTAACTTGATGTATGACCCCGATGTGGATGCGCTGGGCCTGGAATTGCTGGCCGTGCAGTCGCTACTCGACATAGAGCGCGACGGCATCGACGAAATCCGTGTGCCACGCCCCGGCGTGGGTCGCATGCGCTGGGGGTTCGGTTTTGATGGGCAGCATGTGGCTACGGTGTGCCAGCGGCTTTAAGCGCCGAGGTGTTTCCGATTTCCGTTACTCGGTGTCCTTCATGGGCGGCATGGGCTTCCAGTTGGGGTCCTTGATGATCTTGCGGGCGTCCTTCATGCCGCGGCGCAGCGCCGGAATTCCGGTCTTAAAGCACTTGTCAACGGCGGCCAGGCGAATAAATTCCTTGCAGAAGGTCGCGGCATTGCCCAGGCGGAACAGCATGGGGTGGTAGTCACCGTAGATCTGCATATAGCGAGCGAGGAAGCCTCGGTTGCGCATGATGTAGTAGCGGTTGGTGTCGCTCGTAGAGTTGAGCTGGCGCTTGCCGGCGATATCCCAGTTAGAGACAGCGCGGGCACGCTTGAGCACCACGTCGGCAACAACGGCGGCGGGGAAGTGCTGGCTGGCCACGTAGCCGTAGCAGGCATCGTCGCCGTAGATAAAGAAGCGCGCGTCGGGCAGGCCAATCTTGTCGACCACGCGGCGCGAGAACAGGCCGCCTTCAAAGCACAACTGGTTCATGGCGCGGTAGCCCTTGGGGCCCAGGTCCCACTTAGCGATGGGGTTGGGGATACCAAGCGAAAGGATGAGCTGGTACTGCCAAAAGAACGCGCCGCCGTCGAAGTCCAGGCGCGAACCCTGGATGACATCGTAGCGGTCGGTCCACTTGGCAAGACGCTCGATGCCTTCGGGGATGACGAGCACGTCGTCGTCCATCACCCAGAACCACTGGGCGCCCAGGTCGTAGGCGCATTTGGTGCCTGCGGAGAAGCCGCCCGCGCCGCCACCGTTTTCAAGCTGCGGCGCGTAGATAACGCGGTCGGTGCCGCCCTGTGCGTCAGGTTTCTCGGTGTCGATGCCCCACAGGTTGGCCAGGCGCTCGTTGAATGCGGTGCACATGGCTTCGGTCTCGCGTGAATTCTCGTTATCGACAATCACGATGCGCCAGGGCGCGGCCGTGAGCTCGGTCATAGAGTCGAACAAGTTGGCCAGGAGTTCCTGGCGCTTGTACGTAACGACGACGATGGCGAGCTTATCGATGGGGGCGGGGAGGGTTGAAGGCATGGGGCAATATATCCTTTCACGCGCGGCGGGCGAGTGCTGCGCGGAAGCTATCGAATACGTCCTTGGGACTGTCCTATTGTAAAGGCTCGGCGCACCTTAGCGGCAAGCTTTGAATAAAACGCAGGAACCTGCCATGGGCCCGCCGCATGACGTGGGGCTGCTTTGCCCGCAAGAGGCTCAATAGATTATATAAACGCCCGCTGGCGCGCTGACCCTTTGATACCATGAAACGACA
>ERZ857882.2816-NODE-2816-length-17390-cov-3.758004_pt1 | contig 17390 bp, 12 predicted proteins | sample MGYA00519697_ERZ857882 | MGnify/ENA primary metagenome ERZ857882 (study PRJEB31778, sample SAMEA3449373) | human gut metagenome | biome: human gut; feature: human-associated habitat; material: faeces | place: United Kingdom | collected 2010/2012 ...
TACATAGGAGTTATAAAAAACGGTGTAATACAAGTAAAAAAAGAAAAAAAGATTTGCAAAGAAAAGAATGGAGCAAAAGAAATAAATAAAACAAAAGAAATAATTACATTTACAGGAAAGTGTGACGGAAATCTTCAAGAAATTGTAGAAAAATATTTTGATTTAAATAGAGACTATGAAAAAATAAAAAGTCAATTAGAAAATATAGACGAATACTTAAAAACAAGTATAGAATATGGAAAAGGAATAAGAATTTTAAACCAAGATTTATGGGAAACAATAATATCATTTATAATATCAGCAAATAACAACATTCCAAGAATCAAAGGAATAATAGAAAGAATATCACAAAAATATGGAAATGAAATTGAATGGAATGGAAAAAAATACTATATATTTCCAACGCCAGAGCAACTAAAAGATGTGACTGTTCAAGAATTTAGAAATCTTGGACTAGGTTTTAGAGATATTCGATTATATGAAACAACACAAATGATATTAAACAAAGAAGTCGATTTAGAAAAATTAAGAAAAAATCCAAACACTCAAGAGGTAAGAAATGAACTATTAAAACTTTCTGGAGTTGGACCAAAAGTTGCAGACTGCATATTATTATTTTCGGATTTGAAAAGATTTGATGTTTTTCCAATTGATGTGTGGGTTAGAAGAGTTATGAATGATTTGTACATTAAGGAAAGCGATGAAAGCAAAGTTAGTAAGACAAAAATAGAAAAATTGGCAGAAGAAAAATTCGGGGATTTGAAAGGTCTTGCACAACAATATTTATTTTATTGGAGAAGAGAAAATTAACGAAAAAATCGGGATTGGGGGACGGGTCTTCAATCCCGAAAAAATAAAAACGGGATTGAAGACCCGTCCCCCAATCCCGATTTTTTAGAAATGGAGATAAAATGAGTTTACGAATAATTTATGGAAAATCAGGTAGCGGTAAAAGTGAATACTGCTTTAAAGAAATAGCAAAACTTGTAAAAACAGAAAAGAAAATATATATAATAACACCAGAGCAATTCTCGTTTACGGCAGAAAAAAAGTTGATGGATGCAATTGACACAAAAGCCGTAATAAATGCAGAAGTGCTAACAATTTCACGAATGGCACACAGGGTATTACAAGAATTAGGTGGAAACACAAAAACTCAATTGACTAAGTGTGGTAAGTCAATGCTTATTTATTCAATATTAAATGAAAATAAAAGCAATCTAAAATTCTTGAGTAAATCTGAAGAAAATATTGATTTATCAATGACCGCAATTACTGAGTTTAAAAAGCATGGTGTTTTGCCAGAAGATTTAAAACAAGAAATTGATAAAACAGATGACCAATATTTAAAAACAAAATTGAATGATATGTTTTTAATTTACAGCAATTTTGAGCAAAAGTTGCAAGGTGAATATATTGAAGACACAGACCTATTAACAATATTAAGCAATATTATTGAAGATACTGACATTGTTAAAGATAGCCTTATTTATATAGATGAATTTTCTGGTTTTACATACCAAGAATATGAAGTGCTAAAAAAATTTATTAAACTTGCAAAACAGGTTACAATAACAGTATGCACAGATAGTTTAGAGCCAAGCCTAAAACCAGACACAGACATATTTTATCCAAATAAAGTTACGGTTTCTAAAATAATGAATATGGTAAAAGAAGAAAAATTAAAGTTAGAAGAACCTATACATATAAACAATTCACCACGTTTTAAAACTGAAGAATTACAATATTTAGAGAAAAATATTTTTAATAATAGAGCAAAAAAATATGATAAAAAAGTAGAAAATATCAAATTATTTTTGGCTAAAAATCAATATTCAGAAATTGAAAATGTCGCAAAACAAATTACCAAACTTGTAAGAGATAAAAAATTAAGATATAAAGATATTGCAATTATTACAAGAAATATTGATACATATTCAAGTTTAATAAGAAGTATTTTTGCACAATATGATATTCCTGTTTTTATAGACGAAAAGAGAGATTTGAACCAAAACATAATAGTTCAATATTTGCTTTCAATATTTGAAATTTTCAGTAACAACTTTTCAAAAGAAGCGGTTTTCAATTACTTAAAAATAGGATTTTCTGACATAGAAAATGACGATATTTTTAAATTAGAAAATTACTGTACAAAATGGGGAATAAAGCACAATAAGTGGAAAAATGATTTTACATATGGCATAAATGATGATAACAAAGAAGAAATTGAATATCTAAATAGATTAAGAAAACAAATCATAGAGCCATTATTAAAATTAAAAAGCAATTTTGGAACTGTTAAGGAAACAACAAAAGCAGTATACGAATTTATGCAAGAGCAACAAATAGAAGAAAAAATAAACGCAAAAATAAATGAGTTACAAGAGTTAGGACAAATTGATTTAGCAAATGAATATATTGCAAGTTATAAAATAATTTTAGATATATTTGATGAAATGGTTTTAATATTTGGAGATGAAAAATTAAGCATTGCAAAATATATGCAAATATTGAAAACAGGACTAAAAAATAGTGAATTAGGTAAAATACCGGGAACACAAGACCAAGTAATTGTAGGTGATGTAGAAAGGTCAAGAAGCCATAAAGTAGACACTATTTTCATAATAGGACTAAATGATGGAAGTTTTCCAAGCATTAATAAAGCAGAAGGTTTTTTCGGCGATAAAGATAGAGAAATTTTAAAACAAGATGGAATTGAACTTGCAAATGGAACAATAGAAAATTTATATGAAGAAAATTTTAATATTTACAAAGCGTTCACAACATCAGAAAAACAATTATATTTATCATATGCATCATCAGAAACAGAAGGAAAATCACTAAGGCCATCGATGATGGTAAATAAAATTAAAAAATTATTTCCAGAACTAAAAGAAGAAAGTGATGTAATCAACAAAAATTATGAAATTACAAATAAAAATATGACATATCAAGAACTTTTAGAAAACATATCAGAACTAAAAAACGGAAATAAAATAGACGATATTTGGTATACAATTTATGAATATTATAAAAATCAAAATGAGTGGTATTCAAAGGTAAAACAAGATTTGCAAGGAATTGATTACACAAATCTTCCAGAGAATATCAACAAAGAAACAATAGAAAAATTATATGGAAACACGCTAAATGCAAGTGTATCAAAATTAGAGAAATTTGCACAATGTCCATTTTCATATTATTTGCAATATGGCTTAAGACTAAAAGAAAAAGAAGAATTGAAAGTGCAAAATTTTGATACAGGCTCATTTATGCACGAAACAATAGACGAATTTTTCAAAAAAGTAAAAAATGAAAACATCAGTCTTCCGGAATTAGTAACAGATGAAGAAAAAGTACAAAGTCTAGTAGATGACGTTGTAGAAGAAAAACTAGATATGGGCAAAAAATATACATTTGTTGCAACACCAAAATACAAAGTTTTAGTAAAAAGATTAAAAAGAATAGTCGCAAAAGCACTAAAATACATAATTGAAGGACTTGTATATAGTGAGTTTGATATAGAAGGAACAGAAATTGAATTTGGAAAAAAAGGAAAATACAAACCAATTTTAATACAATTAGATGATGGAAAAAAGGTTGAAATTATAGGAAAAATAGACAGAATAGACACAGCAAATTCAGAAGATGGAAAGTACTTAAGAATTATAGACTACAAATCATCAGCAAAAAATATCGACTTAAATGAAGTATATGCGGGGTTGCAAATTCAGTTATTAACATATATGGATGCAGTGTGCAAAGAAGAGGATTTATTACCTGCAGGAGTTCTATATTTCAGCCTATTAGAGCAAATAATAAAAGCAGACAAAAGAATAACAGAGGAGCAAATTGAAGAAGAACTTAGAAAAAACTTTAAAATGAAAGGCTTGATACTAGCAGACATAAAGGTAATAAAAATGCATGACAAAAACTTAGAATCAGGAGCTTCAAAATTAATACCGGCAACAATAACAAAAGCAGGAGATATATCAGAGGCAAAAACAAGTGGTGTTAATAAAGAAGAGTTTGAGATTTTGCAAAATTATATTTATAGAACTATTAAGCAAATTGCAAAAGAAATTTTGACTGGAAATATTAATATAAAACCATATAATAAAAAAGGTCAAAAGCCTTGTGATTATTGCTCGTATAAGGCTATTTGTGGTTTTGATACTAGACTTTGTGGAAATAATTATAATTATATAGACAAAAAGTCAAAAGATGATATAATTAGGAAAATGAAACAAGTGGGACAGTCTTAAAATGTTCCGAGAAAATTGTCGAAAAAAGGAGAAAGATATGGACACAAAAGAAGAACTACAAAGAATGAGAAAAACAAACATGAAAATTTATCCAACATATAAAAAATTAGCATGGGATTATTTGTTTTATTATACAATAGACTTTTTATTTTTAACACAAGTAAAAAATCTAAGTAGTGCAGATGTTGTACTTGCAAGTTCCATAAAATCATTATTTGGAATAGTACTTCAGATACCAGCAAATATAATAGTAGAATTTTTAGGAAGAAAAAATAGTGCAATTTTAGGGAATATTTTAAATTGCTTATATATAGTAATGTTCATGATGACAGGGAATATATATGATTTGATTTTTGCAAAATTCATTTCATCACTAGCATTTTCACTAAAAGAGATAGCAGAGCCAAGCATATTAAACTCCTCAATACCACCATCAAAATATAAAAGTAATATTTTAGCCAAAATCAATGCAAAGTGCCTCAGGCTATTATATATTAGGAGCATTTTCCAAAATTATAGGAGCAATTTTATTTGAATTTAATACTTATCTTCCATTTATATTATCTTTAACAATGCTGGTTGTAGTAACAATAATGTCAATGGGATTTATAGAACCAGTAAAAAAGAAAGAAAAAACAAATCAAAGTGGACTAGTAAAAAAACAATTAAAAAATATAGAAGAAGGATTTAAATATATATTAAAATCCAATAGATTAAAAGCATTAATAATAGCAGCAGCACTTATTGTAAGCCTATTATCAATATTAATAAATTATCATACTAGCATATTGCAATATGTAGGAATTCCAACATATATTATAGGATTTATAGCAGCAGGAATGAGCGTAATAAGTTCGATGGCGTCTAAGATGCAAGAAAAATTCCATAACAAATTTAGAAATAAATCATTAATAACATTAGCATTAATAGCATCAATAAGCACAATTATTGCTGGTAGTGCAGGAATAATTGTATATAAATCAAAAATCTTTATAGGAGTGATAATTTTTGCAATAATGACATCAAGATTTACTCATGGTATGTATTATACTTTAATAGATAAATACTTCACAAACTTTTCAAATAAAGATATTGATACAAAGATTTTTGCCGTAAAAAATTTAATTGTAAATATGACATCTGCAATAATGGGATTTATAGCATCATTTTTATTAGATAAAGTAGAAATAACATATTGTTTGATTATAGTAGGAATAGCATTTACAATTATGTATATACTAATGGGAATTTATATGAAGACAAGAGTGGGACTAAAACCAGAAGAATATTCAAAAGAAGAGAGAAAATATGATGCATTAAAAGAAAATGTTTAAAAAAGTGAGGCAAATTTGAAATGCCCAACTTGTCTCAAAAAGGAGAAATATTTTGAAAGATTTAAGTAATGAAAATGTTGTGCACATCAACAAAGATGGCATACAATATTTACAATTTAGAAAATTATTAGAATATAGTAATGTAATAACACATGCATATTCAATAGGAACAGATGTTAATTTTAGAACAGCAAGAGCAAACAAACAACAATTACCAGAACAAGAATTTAAAAAGGCAATGAATGATTATGAAAATTTGTGTAATGCAATAAAAGTTGATTACAAAAATGTAGTAAAAACAAATCAAGAGCATACAGACAATATTGCAATTGCTACTAAAAAAATTAATCAAGATTTTCCAGACATAAATTTGGAAGAATATAATAGAACAGATGGAATTGTTACTCAAAAAGAAAAGCTAGTGTTATCAACTACAAATGCAGACTGTATATTACTTCTATTCTTTGACCCAGTAACAAAAACAATCGCAAATACACATTCTGGATGGAAAGGAACACTGCAAAGAATTTCTGTAAAAACAGTTGAAAAAATGGTAAATGAATCAGGTTGCAAACCAGAAAACATTATTTGTTGTATTTGCCCAAGCATTAGAAAATGCCACTTTGAAGTTGATAAAGATGTAAAAGATTTATTTGAAGAAGAGTTTAAAGATTTGAATATAGGTAAAAACACTGATATAATGGAAAAACAAAAAGATAAAGAAAAGTGGAATATTGATACTGTTTTAATCAACAAGATTATATTGGAAAAAGCGGGTTTAAAAACAGAGAATATCATTGATAGTGGATTATGCAGTGTGTGTAATAAAGATTTGATTCATTCTTTTAGAGTAGAAAAACAAGGGTATGGATTAAATACTGCACTAATATCATTAAAATAAAAATGACCATAATTTGAGATAAATAATTGTTTGTACTTAAATTTATATAAAATTACAAAATTTAAGAGAGGTAAGTATGAAAACAGAAGAAATAAAAGAAACAAAAGAAGAAAAACAAAGAATGAGAAAAATAAATATGAAATTATTTCCAATATACAAAGCACTATCATGGGACTTGCTATTTTATTATACAATAAATTTTTTATTTTTAACTCAAATAAAAAATATAAGTGCATCAGATGTAGTATTAACAGACAGTTTTTATGCCTTATTTGTCATGATTTTACAAATACCAATAAATATAATAATAGCATTTTTAGGCAAAAAAAATAGCTTAGTAATAGGAAATTTTTTACTTGTAGCACATATGCTTGTTATAATATTTAGTAGAAATATATTTGATTTGATTTTGGCAAACTTTATATCAGCAATAGGATTTGGACTTAAAGAAACAGTAGCATCAGCCGTATTAAAAGAATCAATACCACCATCAAAATATAAAAACCAAATTTTTTCAAAGTTAAATTCCAAAGGTTCAACAGGGTATTATGTACTAGAGATGAGTTCAAAAATAATTGCTGGATATTTATTTGTGATAAATGGATATTTACCAATGGTATGTTCATTGATAGTATTAATAATAGCAACAGTAATATCTATGGGATTTATAGAACCAAACAAAAAAGCAAAAGCCAACTTCAAAAAGGCAATGGAAGTTAATGAAATTGAAGATGTAAAATCAGGATTTAAATTTGTTTTGAAATCAGAAAGACTAAAAGCACTAATATTATCAGCAGCTTTCATCTGCACATTGTTGGCAATATTAGAAAATTATGAAGTTAGTCTTTTAGAAGATATAAAATTATCAGCTGTAGTAATAGGTTATGCTGGTGCTATAAATAGTCTTGTAAATGCAATTGCATCAAAAAAAGAAAATAAATTTAATAAGATGTTTAAAAATAAATCGCTTACAATATTATCATTAATATTATCAATAAGTGCAATAATAACAGGAATTTGTGGAATAACAGAAATAAAAGAAAACTTAATAGGAACTATAATAATATTAGGTGCATATATGATATTTGGTTTTATAAATGGAATGTATTATACAATAATAGATAGATATTTAATGAGTTTTGCAAATAAAGATATAGACACTCAAATAACGTCTGTATACAATTTGATTAGAAATTTTGTTAGAATGCTATTTGGATTTTTAGCTTCATTTATATTAGGAATTACAACTTCTGCAAATGCCTTGATAATAGTAGGAACAACATTTACAATAATATATATATTAATTTATATATATATGAAAACAAGACTAGGACTAAAGCCAGAACAGTATTCAAAAGAAGAAAGAAAATATGATGAATTTAAAGAAAAGGAGATAGTATGAGTTTACCAAAATTATTACCGTCAAAATTAAAAATAGGTGATACAATAGGAGTTGTAGCACCATCAAGTCCAATAATAGGAAACAACATAGAAGAATTAAATAGAGCAAAAGAAACAGTAGAAAGAAGCGGATTTAAAGTAAAATACTCAAAAAATATATTTTTAAACACAAATGGATATAGTGCTACCGCAAGAGAAAAAGCAGAAGATATAAATGCAATGTTTGCAGACAAAGAAGTAAAAATGATATGGTGTGCAAAAGGTGGAAACAACAGTAATAGTACATTTGAATATTTAGACTATGAACTCATAAAGAAAAATCCAAAAATAATATGTGGATATAGTGATATAACTTCAATTACGAATATGATAACAGAAAAAACAGGACTAGTAACATTTAGTGGAACAAATTTTAAAACAATAGCAACAGATGAAACAGACTTTAGTTACAAACAAGCATTAAGCAGATTTGTAGACGGTAATTTAGAATTTGGACCAGAAAATGAAGAATATATAACAATTCAAGAAGGTAAAGCAACAGGAGAACTAATAGGAGGAAATCTTTCATTAACACGAGGAATGGTAGCAGGAAAATATTCATTAGACTTTACAGACAAAATCTTATTTTTAGAAGAATTAGGTTTTGAAACAGATCCAGAAGCAACAAGTAATAATGTATATTACATGAAACAAAATGGAGTATTTGATAAAATAAAAGGTCTATGGATAGGCAATTATGAACACGAAAGCGGAATATCCCTTGAAAAAATAATACTAGATGTTTTAGAGGGTGAATACAAATTTCCAATAATAAAATCAAATAATTTTGGACATATAGAAAGAAAAACAGTAATTCCAATAGGTACAAAAGCAGAAATAAACACAGATAAAGATGTGAAAATAAGATTAGTAGAAAATTGTGTAATGTAGAAAAGTCTATAGAATTTTAAATAGGATGTAGATATATTAAGAGGTGTAATAATGTTTGAAACATGGGAAGAACTAGAAAATTCAATAATAAATTGTAATAAATGTAAATTGTGTAAAACAAGGCAAAACATAGTATTCGGAGTAGGTAACAAAAATGCAGATATAATGTTTATAGGTGAGGGACCTGGAGCAGACGAGGACAGATTAGGAGAACCTTTTGTTGGTAGAGCCGGAAAACTTATGGATATGGCATTTGGAATTTTGGGAATAAAAAGAGAAGAAGTATATATTGCAAATATTGTGAAATGTAGACCACCAGCAAATAGAAATCCAGAAGAGGACGAAGCAAATGCCTGTCTAAATTATTTGAGAAATCAGGTTATGTTGGTAAAGCCTAAAATAATAGTTTTATTGGGAAGCGTTGCCTTAAAACATATTTTAGGAAAAGAGTATGGAATTACTGCTTCAAGAGGAAAATGGGTTGAAAAAAAGGGGATAATGTATATGCCAACTTGGCATCCTGCAGCACTTTTGAGGGATGAAACTAAAAAAGTTGATTTTATAAATGATTTAAAAAGGGTAATAGAAAAGCAAAGTTATTTCGCAAATGAGAAATAACTTGACAATTACAAATAGAATTAAAAACTAAGGTATCAATTAAGAAAAGGATATCTTAGTTTTTTAAAATAAAATGGAAAAAATTATAAATAGAAAATATAACCAAAACTGTTGAAATAAAGTTTTGGTTATGGTAGAATCAAAATGCAGAAACACACTGCATAAAACAAAAGAAGGAGTGAAAAAAATGAAGAAAATACTAAAAAATACAAAAGGTATAACATTAGTGGCACTCGTAATCACTATAGTTATTTTACTTATTTTAGCAGGCATTTCAATTTCTGCATTAACAAATACAGGAATATTCCAAAAGGCAAAAGAAGCAAAACAAAAATCTGATGATGCGACAGTAGACCAAAACACAAAACTAGATGAATATGAAAAAGAATTGGACCAATATTTGCCACAAAAATTGATAGATAAAGTTAATGATGGAACAATAAAAGTTGGAGATTATATATCATACACACCAGACGGAGCAAGTACAGAAAATATTTTACAAGAATTGGCAACATATTCAGGTTCGGAAAATGAAAATACAACATCAACATTAACACAGGAAATAGATAAAGAAACAGGATTAAAATGGAGAGTGTTAGATGTAAAAGATGGAAAAGTTAGATTGATAAGTGATGGACCAACAACAAGTAAAATAACGTTATCTGGAGCGAAAGGATATAATAATGCAGTATATCTACTAGATAAAACATGTAAAACATTGTATAATAATTCTAAACTAGCAAGTAATGTACAAAATTTAAAAATAGAGGATATACAAGATCATTTAGCATATGATTATACACAGTATACAAATTCAAATGTTGACACAGGAAAATATGGAGGAACAAAAGAATATACAACACATAAAAATTACCCAAATATATTTACAAAAGAGAAAACAGGATGGGTAGATGGAATACAAGGGACAGAACTAAGTCTTAGTGAACAGACAACACCAATAAATGAAACAAAAACAACGGCAAGCGAAAAAATAAAAATAACACAAACATATTGGGATAAAACGATGGCTACAAATGACTTTGATGGAGAAAACAAAGAAATGTATTATAAATTATTTATAAATAATGGAAATAATTACCCAACATATTGGATGTCATCTCGTTGCGTCTATGCTGACTCAGATGATGCTATCTTCGATGTTCGCTATGTGTATTCGGGCAGTGTAGGCGCCTACGGCTTGTACTCTTCTGGCTTCAGCGAGAACTCTCTCGGCTATGCTTTCCGCCCAGTTATAACTCTAAATTCTAATGTCCAAGTAACATCAGGAGATGGAACTGAAAGCACTCCATTTGAAATAAAATAAAAATATGGAATTTTGATAATAAGAAGAAAAACAACACACCAAGAAGGGCTTTGGACTTTTCAGGAAAAACGCGAATAAAATTATAAAAGGTAGTCAGTTTCATTGACTACCTTAAAAATTTATAATAAAATAACACCAGGGACAACACAACAAACAAACACAAGAAAAAAAGTCCAAAACCAAAAGAAGGAAGAAAAAATATGGAAGAAATAAAAGAAAAAGTAAACTACTGTCTAAACTGCAAAATAAAACCATGCTCAGTAAAAGGATGTCCACTAGAAAACAACATCCCAAACTTTATAAAAGCAGTAAAAGAAGAAGAATACAAAAAAGCATACGAAATACTATCAAAAACAACAGTCTTACCAGGAATATGTGGAAAAATATGCCCACACATGAAACAATGCCAAGGAAGTTGTGTACGAGGAATAAAAGGAGAACCAGTAAATATAGGAGACATAGAAAACTTCATATTCGAAAAAGCAGAAGAAGAAAACTATAGTCTAAAAGAAGCAATGCAAGAAGCAGAAGGCACAGATACAAGTAAAAAAGAAGAAACATCACAAAATATCAAAAAAATATCAAACAAAAAAGTAGCCATAATAGGAGGAGGACCTGCAGGTCTAACATGTGCAGCATTTTTAGCAAAAGATGGAGTAAATGTAACAATATATGAAAAATACAACTATCTAGGCGGATTGCTAGTTCATGGAATACCAGAATTCAGATTACCAAAAACAAGAGTACAAGAAACAGTAAAAAGAATTTTAGATTTAGGAATAAATGTAGAGTACAACAAAGAACTAGGAAAAAATTTAAATCTAGAAGAATTAGAAAAAGAATATGAAGCAATATTCATAAGTATAGGTGCAAATAAATCCGTAAAAATGGGAGTAAAAGGCGAAGAACTAAAAGGAGTATATGGAGGCAACGAACTTTTAGAATACAATATGCATCCAGACTATGCAAATAAAACAGTATCTGTAATAGGTGGTGGAAATGTTGCAATGGACTGTGCACGAACAATAAAAAAATTAGGAGCAAAAGAGGTAAATGTAATTTATAGAAGGGCAGAAGAACAAATGCCTGCAGAGAAAAAAGAAATTGCAGAAGCTAAAGAAGAAGGAATAAAATTTCTATTCCAAAACAATATTGTAGAAATAAAAGGAAACAACAAAGTAGAAAAAATAGAACTTATAAAAACAGAGTTAGTTCAAAAAGAAGGGGAAACAAGACTGGTTCCTGTTAACATAGAAGGAAGCAATTATGAGATAAAGACAGATTATGTAGTAATGGCATTAGGAAGTAATGTTTCAGACGAAGTTTTAGATTTAGGACTAACACTAAACAAATGGGGAAATGTAATAATTGATGAAAAATATAAGACCTCAAATTCTAAAATATTTGCAGGTGGAGACTTAGCAGGATGTAAAGGAACAGTTGCATGGGCAGCACGTTCTGGAAGAGATGCAGCAGAATCAATAAAAGAATTTTTAGAAAAATAGCGACAATAAATTGCCGCTATTTAAACATTGTAAATTATAAAAATTTTGATACATAAGTCTACTAAAAGATCATTTTTTTACAATATCAACACTATTTTCAAAATCACTATGTACAAATAAAGATTTTATAAAATTAAAAAAATCTAAAAGTTTAGAAGATTTTTTCTTAGTCAAATACATAGAATCATCAACAACATTCTCAACAGAAGTATTTTCTAAGTAATTATATTTTTCTTCTAAAGCCATCATTTTATTTACATAGTAATCATTAAAAAATGTATCACCTGCAGTAGAGCCTAAATAATCTTTAAAATTATAAAGTTTTTGCCTATATTTTTCAACACCTTCTAAATCAGTAATACTATCAAAAACATTATCAAAATAACTAGAAGTAATAAGTTTTTGAGTCTTAATAAATGTAGAAGTAATATGGCTCTTTAAAATTTCTATTTTTTTATTCAAAACATCAATTTTTTTGCTATTATCATCCTTAGTTGCAATTTTATTATTAATTTTTATAATTTCCTCTTCAGACATCAAAATTTTATCTATATTATCCTCAATATTCATAAATGTTTTGGCATTTGTAAGTTCAATAAATTTATTTTTAAAAGTATCATTACTGTTAATAGTACTTTCAAATAAAACATCTTCACCAATGAGATAGGCAAGTTGTGAAACTAGACAACACTCTAATGGATAATAAGAAGGACTCGTCGTCTCAAAAGTTATATTAAAATATTTTACATATTCTTTAGGAATTGCCAATACTTTAGAAGCCATAAGTTGAACTGCGGCCTCATTTAAGCCAAGTCCATAAATTCTAAACTCTGTATAATCACATAATCCCATACGTAATAAGTAATTTCTTTTATCCTTAATTTCCTGTATATAATGTATACACTCATGAATTGCAAATTCTTCTAAATCTTCATCTGCAATATGGTCATTAAAATAAATTGAAGTATTTTTGTAAAAATAATTTGCCTCTGCCATCCCTTCAGGCATTTTTGCAATATACATATCCAATCTAGATAATTTTATGAATAAATCATTTTGATTAAGATTAAAATCAGGGAATGTTTCACATAAACTATTAGATACAGTTCTTGCTATTGAGTTGACTCTTAGAGTATCAAGCTTTTTTATAACTTCAATTCCATCTTTTTTTAAATCTGATTCTACACTCATATATTTCTTGCATAATCAATTATATACACATAATTGATTAATCCCTTTCTACTTAAAAATTCACTAAATACATTATACAACAAAATACTTGTGGAAATATTACGAGAATATTAAAAAAGTATTAAGTTTTTGTTACAAAAAAATATTTTTTTGATTTTTTTGTAATATAAAGTGACAGTAATACCAATATTTTGAGACCATTTTGTCGTTTTTTGTCGAAAAATTTTTGTTGACAGTTTTTTATATATGGTGTTATAATATTTTTACTAACAAAAACAAAGAAGTGTAATTTTACGTTACATAAAGATTTTTGTTAACATTTTTATGAAGGGAGGTAAGTATCATGGAAAATAGTGAAATAAAGGAACTTTTATTAGATTTAAAGAAAGGCCAAGAAGAACTATTTAAAGGACAAAAAGAATTATTCGAAGGACAAGAAGAAACAAGAGTATCAATAAGAGACTTACAAAGAGGCCAAGAAGAACTATTTAAAGGCCAAGACAAACTATTCAAAGGACAAAAAGAATTATTTGAAGGTCAAGAAGAAACAAGAGTATCAATAAGAGACTTACAAAGAGGTCAAGACAAATTATTCAAAGAAATGGACAAATTAAGTTTATCAGTTGCAAGAATAGAAGCAGACCATGGAGAAAAACTTGGCATTTTATTAGATGTAGTCACAAGTCATATAAACAAATTTGATTCAGAAAATGAAAGAATTGAAAAATGCGAAAAAAGATTAGACAAACATGACCACCAATTCTTTGCTTTAAATTCAAAAGTTCACGCGTATTAAAAAAGTACCCTATTGAACTTCAAGAATTCAATAGGGTAAAATATTATTTTAATCATATTTAAATATTATTTAACAACAACATTATAAATTCTATTTTTAACATAAATTTCCTTAACAATTGTCTTACCATCCAATTTAGAATCAATAGCATTATGAACTTTTTCTTTAACAGAAGACTCATCTTCATCAACAGAAATAGTAATAGTTGCTTTTAATTTACCATTAAACTGAATAGGCAAAGTAATTTCATCATCAACAGTTTTTGCTTCATCATATTCTGGCCAAGAGTATGTAGAAATATCTGCATCAAAACCAGCAATTTTATTAAGTTCTTCAGTGATGTGTGGTGCAAATGGATTTAATAAAGTTAAGAATGTTTTAAATTCTGCTTTATTAACTTTACCAATTTTGTAGAACTCATTAACCATTGTCATAAATGTAGATACAGAAGTATTAAACTTCATATCCTCAATATCCTGTGAGACCTTCTTAATGGCTTTATGCATCATTTTCTCAGTTTCCTTAGAATAATTATCACCATCAACTAACATATTTTGCATGTTCCAAACTCTATCTAGGAATTTACCACATCCACGGATACTTTCCATAGACCATGCAGCAACTTGGTCAAATGGTCCCATAAACATTTCATAAATTCTAAAAGTATCTGCACCAAATTCATTTACAATATCATCTGGATTGATAACATTTCCTTTGGATTTAGACATTTTTTCACCATTAGTTCCCAAAATCATACCATGAGAAGTACGTTTTTGATAAGGTTCTTTAGTTGGAACAACACCAATATCATATAAGAATTTATGCCAAAATCTTGAATATAATAAGTGTAAAGTTGTATGTTCCATACCACCATTATACCAATCAACAGGAGACCAGTATTTTAATGCTTCTTTTGATGCAAGTTCTTTATCATTATGTGGGTCCATATATCTTAAATAATACCAAGAAGAACCTGCCCATTGTGGCATTGTATCTGTCTCTCTTTTTGCAGGTTTACCGCAATGAGGACAAGTTGTATTAATCCAGTCTGTTTGTTTTGCTAAAGGTGACTCACCATTTTCACCAGGTGTAAATTCTTCAACTTCTGGTAATTTTAAAGGTAGGTCTTTTTCATCAACTGGAACCCAACCACAATCTTCACAATAAACCATTGGAATAGGTTCACCCCAATATCTTTGGCGAGAAAATACCCAGTCACGTAATTTGTAATTAACTTTTTTAGTACCAATATGATTATCTTCCAAATATTTTATAACAGTCTTTTTAGCCTCTGCAACTTCCAAACCGTTTAAGAAATCAGAATTGATAAGTTTACCTGTTGCAACATCTGTAAATGCTTCTTTTGATAAATCAACATTTTCACCATCAACAACTTGAACAATTGGTAGATTAAATTTCTTAGCAAATTCATAATCACGAGTATCATGAGCGGGAACAGCCATTATTGCGCCAGTACCATATGTAATTAAAACATAATCAGAAATCCAAATTGGAATTTCCTTATTTGTTAATGGATTTATAGCAGTGATTCCTTTAATTTCAACACCAGTTTTTTCTTTATTTAATTCAGAACGCTCAAATGCTGATTTTAAACTTGCTTGTTTTTGATATTCTTTAACCTCGTCTAAGTTTTTAATTTTATCTTCTAACTCTTTTAAAATAGGATGTTCTGGTGATATAACCATATAAGTTGCGCCAAATAAAGTATCAGGTCTTGTTGTGTAAACAGTTAAATTTTTATCCATATTAGCAATTTTGAAATTTACTTCTGCACCTTCTGATCTACCAATCCAATTTTTTTGTTGAACCTTAATCTTCTCTAAGAAATCAATATCATCTAAATCATCTATTAATTTTTGAGCATAATCAGTAATTTTAAGCATCCATTCAGATTTTTCTTTTTGAACAACTGGGCTTCCACATCTTTCGCAAACACCATTGACAACTTCTTCATTTGCTAAACCAACCTTACATCCTGTGCAAAAGTTGATAGGCATTGTTGTTTTATATGCTAGACCATGTTTGTATAATTGAATAAAAATCCATTGTGTCCATTTATAATATTCAGGGTCTGTTGTGTCAATTTTTCTAGACCAGTCAAAAGAAAATCCTAAAGATTTTAATTGTTCTGTAAAATGAGCGATATTTTGCGCTGTTGTTATTTTAGGATGTACATTTGTCTTTATTGCATAGTTTTCTGCAGGAAGACCAAATGCATCAAATCCTATTGGAAATAAAACATTATATCCTTGTAATCTTCTTTTTCTTGCAATTATGTCTAATGCTGTATAACTACGAGGATGTCCAACATGTAATCCTTGTCCTGATGGATATGGGAATTCTATAAGTCCATACCATTTTTTCATTGTATAATCATCTTTGGCATTGAATGTTCCTTCTTTGTCCCATTTTTCTTGCCATTTTTTTTCTATTTCTTTAAAATTATAAGCCATTGTTTTGCTCCTTTCATGATATCTTTGATAAATGCTATTATATACCAAAAACATAGATGTTTCAAGACTTTTTAGCAAAATTAATTGTAACTTTGACTTGAAAAAAATTTTTAATATGTTATAATTCAGTAGGAAGGAAAGGGAGCAAACAAATGAAGTTAAATTTAGAAAAAGCACAAAAAGAATTTATAAAATACACAGAAAAATACAATTTAAAAGACGAAAACATAAAAAGAAAACAGGGACATTCATTAAGAGTGATGGAAATATCAAAACAAATAGCAACAAACATAAACTTAAGCGAAGAACAAATACAAATAGCAACACTAATAGGACTTTTACATGACATAGGAAGATTTAAACAATATACAGAAATAGGATTAGGTGACAACTTAGAGGGATTTGACCATGGTGATTATGGAGCAAAAACATTATTTGAAGATGGAATTATTAGAAATTTTATAGAAACAAGCAAATATGACGAAATAATAAGAAAGGCAATAAAAAATCATAATAAATTTGCAATAGAAGAAGGACTAACAGAAGAAGAATTACTTTTTGCAAAAATAATAAGAGATGCAGACAAAATAGACATTCTATATGAATCAATAGATATTTATTATAAAAACAATGAAGAAGAAGTAAACAAAT
>ERZ857882.2820-NODE-2820-length-17380-cov-2.602251_pt1 | contig 17380 bp, 9 predicted proteins | sample MGYA00519697_ERZ857882 | MGnify/ENA primary metagenome ERZ857882 (study PRJEB31778, sample SAMEA3449373) | human gut metagenome | biome: human gut; feature: human-associated habitat; material: faeces | place: United Kingdom | collected 2010/2012 ...
CACGGGTGCTGCTTTCCGAATCCAACCTGCTTCTGCTCGATGAGCCGACGAACCACTTGGATATGCGTTCGAAAGACGTGCTGAAAGACGCCTTGAGGGAGTTCGACGGCACGGTGATTCTGGTTTCCCACGACCGTGAGTTCTTGGATGGCCTAGTCGATAAGGTCTATGAGTTCGGTAACCAGAAAGTCGTCGAGCACTTAGGCGGCATCTATAATTTCTTGGAGCATAAGAAAATGGATAGCTTGCGTGAATTGGAACGTTCTACCGGGACGAGCACTTCCACATCCGGTACCGGTGAGGCTCAGGTATCTCAAAACAAGCTCTCCTATGAGGCAAGGAAGGAACTGAGTAAAGCGATTAAGAAAGCGGAGAAAGTAGTTGCCGAGGCCGAGGCCCGTATCTCGGAGCTTGAGAATGGCATTGCCGTTATCGAGGCGAAGCTGGCTACGCCGGAAGGTGCCTCCGACGCTTCTCTCTACGGTGAATATTCTGCCCTAAAAAAAGAACTTTCCGATGCGATGGATCTATGGACCGAACGGACAATGGAGTTGGAAGAGCTGAATACGCAGGATTCATGAAAAGGCTGCTAGTCAGTGAAAGGCTGCTTATCTGATCTTTTTGATCCAAATACTCCTGTTTTCGTGACAAGCGCTTGTTATTGATGACGCAAAATAGCGGAAGGGAGAGTACGAGAGCTGGCTTTTAAAGGGGAGAATATCCCTTTTCTCATGCGTGATAGGCTGCGTTGGACTACGCCAGTACTGCCATCGGCCGATGCGTATGCCGCCGTTGGGCATCGTGACTACTCAAGAATAGGGTTATGACTACTTGTGAATAGGCATTCTTACCCTGCTAGAACCCTATTGTAACCCTATAAATGATACCAATCTTTCCTTTTGATATGAATTAGGATGAATTGATTTCGCTAGAATAAAAGGCTATTTTTGGGTATAGAGTTGGCTATTAGTTGTTTGCTGAAATTTTCTTTCGGATTTGGAGGCGAGCAGTACTTAGGCCCGGAATATTCGGTTCTCCGGAGGTTCGGATTACAAAGTGTCATTTTGATTATTCCTTGAAAATAACCTTTAATAGCTTACTCGTTTTAAAAAGAAAGTCCTTAACTTTGCTATCCAAAAAAACGCGAAAGCTTAAAGCACATATCATGTTAACACAGATCATTAATGGAAAGATTCTTACCCCGCAAGGCTGGCTGAAAGACGGCTCGGTACTGATAAGCGACAGTAAGATTTTAGAAGTGACAAACTGCGACTTAGCGGTAGTAGGGGCAACCTTGATAGACGCCAAAGGTATGTATATCGTCCCCGGTGGCGTGGAAATTCACGTGCACGGAGGTGGAGGCCGTGATTTTATGGAAGGTACCGAGGAAGCTTTCCGTGCGGCGGTAGCCACGCACATGAAACACGGTACGACCAGTATCTTCCCCACCTTATCCTCTTCTACCATCCCGATGATCCGTGCCGCCGCCGAGACCACCGAGAAACTGATGGCTGAGAAAGATAGTCCGGTTCTGGGGCTTCACTTAGAAGGACATTATTTCAATATGAAAATGGCTGGTGGACAAATCCCTGAGAATATCAAGAATCCCGATCCCGAGGAATATATCCCTCTGTTGGAGGAAACGCATTGCATCAAGCGCTGGGACGCCGCTCCGGAACTTCCGGGAGCGATGCAGTTCGGTAAATATATCACCTCGAAAGGCGTACTCGCCTCGGTAGGGCATACCCAAGCCGAGTTTGAGGATATCTTGACCGCTTATGAGGTAGGTTATACCCACGCCACCCATTTCTATAACGCCATGCCGGGTTTCCATAAACGCCGCGAGTATAAGTATGAGGGAACGGTGGAAAGTATCTATTTGCTCGATGATATGACCGTCGAGGTCGTTGCGGATGGTATCCATGTGCCGCCTACGATCCTTCGTCTGGTCTATAAGATAAAAGGTGTGGAACGCACTTGTCTGATCACGGATGCCTTGGCTTGCGCCGCCAGTGATAGCCAAGTCGCTTTCGATCCCCGTGTCATCATCGAGGATGGCGTGTGTAAGTTGGCCGACCGCTCGGCCTTGGCGGGTAGTGTCGCCACGATGGACCGCTTGATCCGTACGATGGTGCAAAAGGCCGAGATTCCCTTGGAGGATGCCGTGCGTATGGCCTCGGAGACTCCCGCCCGTATCATGGGCGTATCCGATCGCAAGGGAACCTTGCAGCGGGGCAAAGACGCCGATATCGTCTTGTTGGACCGTGACTTGAATGTCCGTGCGGTTTGGGCGATGGGTAAGTTGGTTGAAGGTACGAATAAACTATTCTAAACAAGAACGATTATGTTGACACAAATTATAAATGGCCATATCCTTACGCCGCAAGGATGGATGAAGGATGGTTCCGTATTGATTAGCGACGGGAAGATCTTAGAGGTTACAAATAGCGATTTAGCGGTGATTGGCGCCAAGGTGGTGGACGCGAAAGGAATGTCTATCGTCCCCGGTTTCGTGGCGATGAATATCCATGGCGGTGGGGGCTTCGACTTCTCCGAATGTACGGAAGAGGCTTTCCACGGTGCGGTAGCTGCTCATCAGAAACATGGGGCCACGACGATATTCCCTACCGTGTTGGCTCCAGAAATCGGGGTGATCGATAAGGCGGTAACTGTATGCGAGGAGATGATGAGGAAAAAAGACGGTCCTATCTTAGGATTGCATATCGAGGGACCGTATCTGAATCCGAAGATGGCGGCGAGTTTATTTATCGATAAGGAGACTCCCGCCGACCCGAAAGAGTATAAAGAGATATTGGAACGTACGGATTGTATCAAGCGTTGGGATTCCAGCCCGGAGATACCGGGTACGCTTGAGTTCGCCCAATACTTGAAATCGAGGGGAATCCTATCCGCTATCTCGCATACGGAAGCGGAGTTTGATGATATTAAGACCGCTTACAATGCCGGTTTCACGCATGCGGCTCATTTCTATAACGCTATGCCCGGTTTCCATAAGCGTCGTGAATATAAGTACGAGGGAACGGTGGAAAGTGTTTTCTTGATGGACGATATGACGGTAGAGGTGATCGCTGACGGGCGTCATTTACCCTCTACGATTCTCCGATTGGTCTATAAGCTGAAAGGAGTGGAACGTACTTGCTTGGTTACGGATGCTCTTTCTTGCGCAGCCAACGAGGGTAAGCCGTTATCCGATCCCCGCATTATCATTGAGGATGGCGTATGCAAGTTGGCGGATCATTCCTCATTGGTGGGAAGTATCGCCACGATGGACGTACTGGTACGTACGATGGTGCAGAAGGCCGATATTCCTTTGGCCGACGCTGTCCGTATGGCTTCCGAGACTCCGGCCCGCCTGATGGGGGTAAGCGATCGCACCGGAACCTTGCAAAGAGGGAAGGACGCGGATATCGTGATCTTGGATCGTAAGTTGAATGTGCGTGCGGTATGGAGCATGGGAAACTTAGTTCCGGAGACAAATACATTGGTCTAAGCTCGTTAATAATATAAGGAAGGGACTGTCTTGGCTGGCCGGGACGGTTCTTTTTTATTTTTAGGCGATATAGATCAAACCTTTCGGCTAATAAATTTGTTCTATCAACGTATGGCGAAATCAGTACTTATTTCATATATTTGTGATTCAAGTAAGATTGTAATACTAAATCAATAATTAAACATGAAAACGAACCTTAGTTCTCAAATTACTCTGACGCGTATACCGTTGCGGTATTATCGCCCGGAAAATGCTTTCGAGCATTCAGTTTTAACTCGTTTGGAAAAGATTCCGACAAACATTTACGAATCGGCCGAGGAAGGTTCTTTCGCTATCGCTAAAGAGATAGCAACACAAATCCGTAAAAAACAAGATATTGGTAAGCCCTTCGTGATCGCTTTACCCGGCGGACGTTCTCCGCTAAGCGTTTACAAGGAGTTGATCCGTATGCATAAAGAGGAGAATTTAAGTTTCCGCAACGTGATTGCTTTCGTGGAATATGAGTTCTATCCATTGGCTAATCCCAGCGCCGGAAATCTGGCTCGCCTAAAAGAGGAGTTATTCGATCAGGTCGATATCGATCCTGCGAATATCTATTGCCCGGACGGAAGCATGCCGAAAGACGCTATCCTAGATTTCTGTCGCCAGTATGAGGAGACGATCCAATCCGTGGGAGGTATCGATTGCATGTTGCTAGGTATCGGTAACTCCAGCAATATCATGTTCAACGTGGGTGGAACGACGATCAGCTCGCGTACCCGTATGGTCTTGTTGGAAGGCGCTTCCCGCAAGGAGGCTGCCCGTACGTTCCCTTCGCAGGAGAATGTCCCGGCAGGTATCATCACGATGGGTATCTCTACGATGATGAACGCCCGCAGCGTGATCTTGATGGCTTGGGGCGAGGATAAGGCTAGCATTGTCGCTAAGACCGTTGAAGGCAAGGTTAGCGATGCCGTTCCTTCCAGCTATTTGCAGAATCATCCGAACGCCAAGGTCGTGATCGATCTTTCAGCCGCTTACGACTTGACTCGTATCAGTCATCCTTGGTTGGTGACTAGCTGCGAGTGGGATAATAAGTTGATCCGCCGTGCGATCGTTTGGTTGTGTCAGTTGACGGACAAACCGATCTTGAAATTGACAAACAAGGATTATAGCGAGCACGGATTGGGTGAGTTGTTAGCCCTGTATGGTTCGGCGTATAATGTAAATATCAAGATATTCAATGATATCCAGCATACGATTACCGGATGGCCGGGTGGTAAACCGAACGCCGACGATTCCAATCGTCCGGAGCGTGCTAACCCGTATCCGAAGAAAGTGATCGTATTCAGTCCGCACCCGGATGATGACGTGATCTCCATGGGCGGTACCTTGCGCCGTTTGTGCGACCAACATCATGATGTGCATGTGGCTTACGAGACTTCCGGTAATATTGCCGTAGGCGACGAGGAGGTAATCCGTTATTGCGAGTATTTGCGTGATGTATGTGAGAAATACTCTCCCGACTCGGCCGTGAAGGATAAAGCGAACGAGATCATCAACTACCTGCGTTACGAGAAGGTGGAGAACGGCGAGCCGGAGAGAAAGGATGTCCTCTTTATGAAAGGAACGATCCGTCGTGAGGAAGCCCGTCACGGTTGCCGCTACTCGGGCGTGAAGGACGATCATGTTCATTTCTTGGATCTTCCGTTCTACGAGACCGGATTAGTGAAAAAGAATGATTTGAGTGAGGCCGACAAGGATATCGTAAAGGCGCTGTTGCTCGAGATCAAGCCGGATCAAATGTTTGTCGCCGGTGACTTGGCTGACCCGCACGGAACTCACAAGGTTTGTCTGGATGCCGTACTGGCCGCTATCGACGAGGTGAAAGACGAGGAATGGATGAAGAACTGCCGTGTATGGATGTATCGCGGCGCATGGGCAGAATGGGAAATGGACCATATCGAGATGGCCGTACCTATCAGTCCGGAGGAGTTGCGCTTCAAACGTAACGCTATCTTGAAGCATCAATCGCAGGCCGAGAGCGCTCCGTATCTGGGTGACGACGAGCGTTTGTTCTGGCAGCGTGCCGAAGATCGCAACCGTGCTACCGCGGAGTTGTATCGTCAATTAGGTTTGGCTTCTTATGAGGCGATCGAGGCGTTTGTACAATATATCCCGTTGAGATAATATCTAGCGATAGAATAATCTGAAAGCCCTATCTGATTAAGTTCGGATAGGGCTTTTTGTTTTTGTGTTATTTTTTTCGTGTGGGCGTAAGTAGATCTGTTTCTATGATCGTATATAGATAAAGGAGAAGCCTTGAATTGTCTAATATAATACAAGAAATGTCCACATTGAGCATGAAAGACTATATTATTAAGAACCATGAGTTAGATAAATTTAAATTATTATATCTGGAGAATGCCCCCAGACTGATCTTTTATGCCTCGAAATATGTGGATAGCGATACGGCGGAAGATTTAGTGCATGATATATTCATCAAGATCTGGCAAAAGAAAGAGATTTATTCCGTGGAAGAAGGCTTGAAGACATACCTATTCCGTTCCGTTCAAAATGCTTGCCTCGATTACCTAAAGCATAAATCAATAGAAATGACTTATGCGGATGAGGTTGCTCGTAGACTAAAGATAGAGGAGATAGGTTATTATAATCAGTCGGATGCGGCGGAGCTGGAGAAAGAGCGTCTGGACTCCGTTTACCGGGAAATAGCCAAGTTACCGGACAGATGCCGAGAGGTTTTTACGTTGGCTTATGTGGACGGGAAGAAATCAGTGGAGATCGCAGGAATGCTAAATATCTCTCAACGTACGGTAGAGGCGCAACTCTATAAAGGATTGAAGATCATACGGAATGTGTTGGCACTTCTGGCACTGGTTTTATTTTTTAGATGAAAATACGGTAGAATACGTAAGTAAAAAGAGGAAACCGGTCGTATATATTATAAATGAAACAGAAAATGGAATCTAATAATTCGATAGAAGAACTGATCATACGCTATTTGCAGAACGAGATTCAAGAGGATGAACTTCGGGTGTTGGATGCTTGGATTCATGAGAGTGACGCTAATAAAGCCCACTTCTTTGAGCTTAAGGGGCTTTTTGACACTCGGAAAGAAGTGGCGTTCTTGAACCATTATTCCGTGGAGCGTAGTTGGGAGCGAATGGCTGGAAAGCTGGATGCGATCTCTGGCGTATCTGTGAAATCCAAGGTCCTTGGCAAACAGTTCTGGCTTTCATTCTTGAGATATGCGGCGATTATCGTAATCGCTATGGGAGTAGGTGTGGGTATGAATCAATGGATAAGCAATCGTTTATATGCCGGCGATACGGAATATAACGAGATCGTAGTGGAAAAAGGCGGACGTGCGAACACGCTATTGCTATCCGACGGCAGATCATACTCAATGCCTCCACCCGTTTTAAATACCCCACCTCTTTTAATGGAGATGAGCGTGTGGTTCATCTGGAGGGTGAGGCCTATTTCGAGGTTGCGAAGAATCATTCGAAACCTTTCATCGTAAAACTAAAGAACCAACAAATCACGGTACTCGGAACCTCATTCAATATACAGGCTTTCAACGATGATCGCTTTAGCGTCACCACCTTATTAAGTGGTAGTATCCTGTTGGAATCTTTTGACGCTCAAGGACGGAAAATGAGTAGCATGAAGCTAAAGCCGAATCAACAAGCCCGGTCGGATAACCGGACCGGCTCTATTTTCTTGTCAGAGACAGATGCCTCGATCTCGAACGCTTGGGTAGGAGGGAAATATCGTTTCAAGGATGAGACCTTAGTCTCTATCGTAAAACGTCTGGAGAATTACTATGGGGTAAATATCCGCTTGGCGCATGACAGTCTGCGGAACATCCGCTACACGGGAACCTTCTCTTTGGATCAAGGTATACAAGAGGTGTTGGATATTATTAACTCGGAGAAACAATTCACTTTCATGAAAGACGGAAAAGATATTCTGATATCGGCGAGAAGCAAATAACAAAATAATAGATGTATAACCTTAAACATTGGAATTGCCTATGACAAATACTTGATCACAAAAAAAGAATCGGGACTGACACCACTCACCCCCGATCCTTATTCGTTCTTAATTTATGAATCACCTTTCTCGCCAGTCCGCTGAAACCGTGCGATCGAGGTAAGTCCTTAATAAAAAAACATTTACAAATTTATGGAAAAAGTTTGGAATAGTGATGATCTATTACCTAAAAAATTTAAATCAATCATGAAGATCACATTGCTTTTTTTAATACTGGGTATATTGCATGTCTCGGCGGATACCTATGCGCAAAAAGCTCAAGTTACGGTAGAAGTAAAGAGCGGGACGTTCTATGATGTCGTCTCGGAGATTGAGAAACAGACCGAGTTCATGTTTTTCTATAAGAGCGAGGATATCGATAATAGTAAGCAGGTGGATATACAGGTGAAGAATCGCCAAGTTACCGACGTGTTGAATGAGTTGTTGAAAAACACGAACTTGACCTACCGCATATCAGGTAAGCACATCACGATCTTGAAGAAAGACGCCGTACAGCAACAAAAGAAAAAGATCTCCGGTATCGTTACGGATCCGGATGGCATACCGGTTATCGGGGCCAATGTCGTGATTAAGGGTACGACGGTCGGTACCGTTACGGATCTGGATGGAAAGTTTAGCTTGGATGCGGCTAATAACGATATCCTGTCATTTTCCTATATCGGCTATGCGGAGCAAGAGATCGAGGTCGGGAATCGTACATTGTTTAACGTGAAGTTGGCCGAGGATTATAAAGCGCTTGAAGAGGTCGTTGTCGTTGGATATGGTACGATGTTGAAACGAAACTTGTCAACTTCAGTGGGTTCCGTAGACTCGGAGAAGTTATTGGAGCGTCCGAATGCCACGAACGTATTCCAAGGATTGGCCGGAAAGGTTGCGGGTGTTAATATCGCTTTGAATTCTGGTGCGCCGGGTGGTAGCCCTGCGATAAAAATCCGTGGTATCGGTTCTTTGAATTCTTCCAATACACCGCTATATGTGGTCGATGGTGTGGTTGGCGTGGATCCGGACCAGATTGATCCGAATATTGTCCAGTCTATCGATATCTTGAAAGACGCTACTTCCTCTTCTATTTATGGTGCGAGAGGTGCGAATGGTGTTGTGGTGATAACAACGAAGGAAGGTAAGAAAAATACAACGAATATCTCGTATAATACCGTTTTGTCTGCCGGAACGTTAGCTCGTAAAGTCGATGTCTTAAATGCGGAAGAGGCTTTGGATGTATTCAAGTGTGCTTATGAGGCTCAACCGGGACGTATCGCTCCCCATCTGGATCCGAGCAATATGTTTACGCATAAGAATGACCTGTTCAATCCGGACGGGACTCCGAAATATGATACGGACTGGCAGGATGCCGTGACCCGTACGGCTTTTTCTCATCAGCATTCACTTAGTTTCTCCGGAGGAAGCGATAAGCTGACCGCTGTGGCGAATGTAAGTTATAAAGATAATCAGGGTATTATGTTGGAGACTTATAAACGTCAGTTGAACGCTTTTATCAATGTAGGATGGGATTTGAAAGAATGGTTCCATTTACAGGCCATGTTGAATGTTGGATCTAGTAATGCCCGAAACTCGGAGAATGCGATCTCTCGGTATACATTGGAAGCATTACCGTTCCTTCCGGTTCAATATGAGGATGGTACCTATTCCCGTAAAGGAGATTATCCAGGTGCGGAAGATACGGAGAATCCCGTGAGGATTTTAAAGGAACGTAAGAATATCGATAAGAATCAGTACACGTTGGCTAACGTGATTGGTACGTTTAAGATTACCTCTTGGTTAAAGTTAACGACTAGCTTCAGCCGCCAGGATGGTTCTTATATCAATTCATCTTATAACCCGAGTACCTTATTCGGCTATGGAGATACTCAAAAGGGTAAAGCGGAGAAAGCACATCGAAATACGATGTCGTGGACGAATGAGGACTACTTGACTTTTGATAAAAGCTGGAATAAGCATAACTTGAATGTCGTAGCGGGAGCCAGTTGGTATTACTCAAAAACAGAGAAAAGCGAGCTAGGGGCCGAGAATTTCTTCGATGATTATTTTGAGTACAATAATATGGGAGTCGGTACCGTACGTTCTAAGGTTGGCTCAGACTATACGGATAATAAGATGAATTCTTACTATGCCCGTATCAACTATAATTTTGACAATCGTTACTTATTGGGCGCTTCTTTCCGTGAGGATGGTTCTTCTCGTTTTGGCTTGAATAACCAATATGGTTTCTTTCCTTCATTCTCGGCCGCTTGGCGTGTATCCAATGAGAATTTCTTCGAGAACGCGAAAAAGGTGATTGATGATATGAAAGTCCGTTTGAGCTACGGTACGGTGGGTAACGCGGAAATCGGTGATTATGCGTCTATGGCACGTTATGAGAATAAACGCCTTCCTTTTGGCAAGGATATGACGACGATCGTTACGTTGAAAAGTATGGCAAATCCGGATTTACGCTGGGAGAAATCCAGACAACTTGACGCGGGTATCGATTTGAGTTTCTTTAATGGGCGTATCGAGTTTATGGCGGATTATTATCATAAGATTACGACTGATTTATTGTATGAGCTACAATTGCCTTCTAACTCGGGATATGAGAAAACTATGACAAATTTGGGTAAGATCCGTAATCAAGGTCTTGAGATGAGCTTGAATACACGCAATATCCAAAGCCGTGATTTCTTATGGACTACCTCTTGGAATTATACGATGAACCGCTCGATGGTACTGGATATAAATGATAATATTATCGGTAAGTGGGGAGGACGCATTGAAGAGGGACATCCTTTAAATGCTCTTTACGGCTATGTTCGCCTAGGTACATGGGGTACTGATGAGGCGGAAGAAGCCGCTAAGTATAATAAGAAACCCGGCGATATCAAGTATTGGGACAAGAATGGTAATGGAATGAAGGATGGCGAAGACCAAGACTATATCGGAAATGGCGCTCCTAAATTCGAGATGAATATGACAAATACATTCTCGTGGAAAGGCTTCACGTTTATGTTTGATTTGCAATGGGTATATGGTAATAAGTTGATTAACTTCACTCGCCAGTTGATGGGTAACCGTGTGACATTCTCCAATGCTTATGCGGACATTCCGGTGAACGCTTGGACGCCGGAAAACCAAAACACGATGGTGCCTAGCTTGCGCCTTCCGGGAGATGGATATGAGAATGACGTAGATTCTTGGAGTTGTGAGCCGGGTTCGTTCTTGCGTTTACGTAATATCGGCTTGAAATATGACTTTAGTTCCCGTATGCTTTCTGCCGCTCACATCAAGAGTTTATCCTTGGGATTCAATGTGGAGAATGCGTTCTTGATTACGAACTATTCTGGTAGTGATCCGGAGGTAACGAGTTATGATGCCGTATTTGAGCAGGGAGTGGATTTTTATACCTATCCCAAACCTCGTACGTACTCATTTACTTTAGGTGTTAATTTCTAATTATTTAATCTTTACTTCGTAAAAAACTAAGATATGAAAAATAAAGCGCTTGTATGGATGTGTGGCTTGCTTTCTGCGACAATGGCTTTTACATCCTGTACGAATTTTTTAGAGGAAGACCCGAAAACCTTCTTGAGTCCTTCTGAATATTATACGACAGAGAACCAGATAAAGGCGGCTGTGGATGGCACTTATGACGGGCTTGATGATCTGTTGAGTTCCGACCTCGAGATTGCTACAGTTCACCTTTTTAACTTGGAATATCTTGTAGGTACTAGTTATCGTCCTCGTGCGGCCGGTAATGAGCAGAACCAGTTCTTGTTGCTTTCCGGTTTGGAAGAGAGTAACGGCATTATTCGTAACTTCTGGAAGACTACTTTCTTTCCTTTGGAAAACTGTAATAGCGTGATTCAAAATGTTTCCGCTACGGATATTATTAGCGAGAGCCAGAAAGCGAAGTATCTGGGAGAGGCTTATTTCTTGCGGGCATATTACTATTTCCAAGGGGTACAATTATTCGGGGATATCCCGTTGAAGACGGAACCTACGGTAGACCTGAATACGGTGAAGATCCCAAGGTCTCCTAAGGAGGATATTTATAACCAGATCGTGGAAGACTTGAAAAAGGCGGAGCAGTCCGGGCTGGATTGGAGTGATAAAACAGGCCATGTCTCTATGGGAGCGATCAAGACCCTTTTAGCTAAGGTTTATTTGACAATGGCAGGTTATCCGCTTCAAAAAGGAAATGAGTATTATCAATTGGCTTACGAGAAAGCCAAGGAGGTTATTGATAGTGGAGCCTTTAGCTTGTTCGCTGATTATAAGGATTTGCGTGCGTCAGAGAACGAAAATAGTGGTGAGCATATTTTTATGATCCAGCGTGAGGCGCAAGATGCCGGGGCTCCTTTCCATTTTGGCCTTTTGCCTTATCCGGAACAACCGATTTCCATTACTCCGGCTTATGGGGGTGGTTTGGCTCCTCGTAAAGAGTTTTATGAAAGTTATGATGACCAAGATATTCGTAAACGGAATGAGGAGTTTTTCTATACTTCTAAACCCAAATATGGTGATCCGGAGACAACGATTACTTTGGATGTTCCTTATTTATGCAAATATTGGGATGAGAATGCCGAATCTACAGGAAAGAGCGGGGCGAATATTCCGGTTTACCGTTATGCGGACGTTCTATTAATGTGTGCGGAGGCAAAAGCTACCTTGGATGGTGGATCTACTTCCGACGCTATAGCTGTGGATGCTTATTTCCAAGTTCGTCACCGTGCGTTGCCCAATGAGGCGAGACCGACTTCAATCACGGTTGATCAAGTATTGAAAGAGCGTGCGTGGGAACTCTGTTATGAGTTTACAGGATGGTATGATATGTTGCGTACTCACCGTGCGTTTGATCCGGTTTCGAAGCAAATGGTTGATTTATTCGGCTATCAGGCGGTTAATCATACGTATCCGTTTAAAGAATCGGATTTGGTTTTCCCGGTACCTTTGCGTGAGAAAGAACTGAACCCTCTGCTCGGTGAGGATGTCGTTCGCTAAAAGTAAGCGAGCGATTCTCTAGACTAGAGGTGTGTGGGAGGATATTACTATCCGTAGTAATCCGGATTATTATCCATGATAAATACGATTACTATTGATAGTAATATTTTTTAACACGGTATATATTATTCATCACAAAAAATTAGAGAAGAGAGAAATAGAGATGAAAAGATATGTTTTGTTTGTCTGTTTGTTTTTATCAAGCCTTGCTGGAGTATATGCTCAGTCGATAGCTCCGTTTCAGAAAGGAGATCGGATCGCTTTCGTGGGAAACAGCATTACTTGCGGTGGTCATTATCATTCATATATCTGGCTGTACTATATGACCCGTTTCCCGGATCAACGCATCGATATCTTTAACGAGGGAGTAGGTGGGGATGTAGCCGAGATGATTTACCAGCGGTTGGATAAGGTTTTCGAACATGAGCCTACGGTGGTGACGCTATCTTTTGGCATGAACGATGTCGGCTATATGGATTTTCGGAAGCCGGGGGCGGATACGATCGCCCGGAACCGGGTAGAGAAAGCTTGCCGGGATTATGCCTTTATCGAGGAGGTCTATAAGAAGTATCCGGAGGTGAGGAAAATCTTGATCGGAAGCTCTCCTTATGACGAGACTTCTCGTTTCAATAAGGTCGCTTTCCCGGGGAAGAATACGCCGATCTTGGAGATCGTGGATTTCCTGAATGCCCGGGCCCGGGAGAATCAATGGGGATTCGTGGATTTCAACCGCCCGATGGTAGCGATCAACCAATGGGAGCAAGCGGAGGATTCCATGTATACCTTATGCGGGAAGGATCGTATACATCCCTCTACGGACGGGCATCTGGTCATGGCTTATCTCTTCTTGAAGGCGCAAGGTCTGGCCGGTAAGCCGGTAGCCGATATCCGGATAGACGGAGCGGGGAAAAAGGTGACTCGCTCGGATAATTGCCGTGTCTCGGATTTGTCTGTTTCCTCGGATAACCTTACTTTTACGTACGAGGCGAAATCGCTTCCGTATCCTATCGATACCTCTTATTATGATAATGAGAAACATACGCAGGCAGATGCCTTGAGTGTTATCCCTTTTATGGATGAGATGAATTATGAGGGATTGTCCGTGAGCGGTTTGTCGGATGGATATTACGGGTTGACGATCGGTGGGGAGTTTATCGGTCGTTTTACGGCGAGGGAGTTGGAGCGAGGCATCAATATGGCTCTTCTTCAGAATACCCCGCAGTATAAACAAGCGATGAAGATCCGCCAGATGAACGAGGAACGCTGGTTGAAAGAGCGTAAGATGCGTGAATTTTATTGGGTGGAATATAACTTGATGCGGAAGACGGGCATGCTTTGGGCCTGCGACGAGGCTGCCGTGGACACCTTGCGCAAATACCGTCCCCACGACATCTTCTTGCAATGGAACGGCGACCTTTGGCTACAATACATGCACAAGGGGATTCGTGAGGATTGCGTGAATGAGCAACAGGATCTGGTTAACCGGATCTATGAGCAAAATAAACCAATCCCCTTGCGAATAGAGATCAAGAAATTTACAGACTTGTAGAGACGGGGCGTGCCCCGTCTCCCACCGACTGGAAGTATTCTAAATGTGAATTAATAGTACATAGTTATATGAAAAAGAAACTAGCGATATTCGTATTAAGCCAATTCTTGTTGGCCGGTTGGGCAGATGCCCAACAAGCCTATTTCATCGATGGCTATCATGGCGGTATCTACGGGCATTACCCGGTGGGGCAGACCGCCTTTATCGCCCAGAAATTAAGGCAGAATCCCAACTGGAATATCAATATCGAGATCGAGCCTGAATCATGGGAAGTCGTACGGCAACGAGACCCCGAAGGTTACGAGGCTTTCAAGCGCTTATTTAAGGATCAATCCGTGGAGAGCGGGCGGATCGAGTACGTAAACCCGACCTATGCCCAAAGTTATTTCTTCGGAACATCCGGCGAGAGCGCTATCCGCCAATTCGAATATGGAATACGGCTGATCCGGAAACATTTCCCCGAGGCGGTATTCACCACCTATTCGGCGGAGGAGCCTTGCTTTACCAGTTGCCTGCCCTATATATTGAAGTCATTCGGCTTCTCGTATGCCTCTACTAAGAACCCGAATACGATGTGGGGTGGCTACGTAAGCGCCTACGGAGGTGAGTTGGTGAATTGGGTAGGGCCGGATGGTACGAGACTTACCACCGTCCCCCGTTACGCCTGCGAGGATTTACAACCCGGCTCTTGCTGGCAATCCATCTCGTGGTTCAATACGAAGGACTACATCCATAAATGTTTGGATACCGGTATCCAGCACCCGGTCGGCATGTGTATCCAAGATGCCTCATGGAGCCATGGTTGGGATAAAGGCCCTTGGCTGGGACAGGATACGACGGGCTATTATACGCCGACCGTCTATAAGACTTGGCGGAATTACATCCAAGACTGTTCCGTCGGGACTACTCAGGATGATTGGTATTTCTCGCAAGAGGATGTCCTAGGTGGCTTGATGTGGGGAACGCAGGTCATGCAGCGTTTGGCCGGAGAGGTACGGGTAGCCGAGAACGCTATCGTGCGTGCGGAGAAAATGGCGGCTTACGCTCGCTTATACAAAGGCATGGAATGGCCGACTGAACGTATCGATGAGGGATGGCGCACGCTTCTATTGTCGCAGCATCATGATTGCTGGATCGTTCCTTACAATCGATTACAAGGGAAAAAGACATGGGCGGAGACGGTTACGGATTGGACTGGGGTGACCAATCAAAACAGCCGTCAGATAATTGATAACGCTTTGTCCTTATTGAAAGAAAAGGAAGGTGAATCCACGGTGTACGTATATAATACCTTGGCTACCGACCGGAATGAATTGGTGGCGGTGGAAGTTCCCGTCTCATGGAGAAACTCGGATTGGGTGGTTCTTGATAAGCAAGGAAAGAAACAACCGGCTCAATGGTTGACGGAAGACGGCATTTCAAAACTCTTGTTTCGTGCGCAAGTCCCCTCGGCCGGTTATGCCTCTTATGCGATCCGGAAGGCAGAGGATAAACAGTCTGGAACCTTGAAGGCTGAGAGACAGAAAGACGGTACGTTTCGCATGGAAAGTGATTTATACACCTTGGTGCTAAACCCCTCTAAAGGAGGTGTAATAGAAAGCTTGAAAGCGAAAGCCGTACGAGGCAAGGAATTCGTGGATAACCGGAATGAACGTGGGTTCAATGAGCTTCGGGGATATTTTATCGACGAGGGTGGTTTCCTTTCCAGTATGGATCAACCGGCTGAGGTGAGCGTGTTGGAGCAAGGGCCCTTATTCGTGAAGGTAGCTGTGAAAGGCAAGATCGGAAAGTATTCATTTACCCAAACGATCCGGTTAACGCAGGGAGAGCCTCGCATCGATATGAGTGTTAAACTGGATTGGACAGGAAACCCCCGTATTGGTGAGCCGGGTATCGAATTCCGTGCGGATAATCCTCGTAAGTCATTCTATGACGACCGTTACAAACTTCTGGTATATCTGCCTATCCAGATCGCCAACCAACAGATTTATAAGGACGCTCCGTTCGATGTTTGCGAGAGCCGGTTGGAGAATACCTTTTTCAATCGTTGGGATAGCATCAAGCATAATATCATTTTGAATTGGGTGGATGTAGCGAGCAAGGATAACTCTTGCGGTCTGTCATTATTCACGGATCATACGACCAGCTATGCGCATGGTAAGGATTTCCCATTGGCCTTGAACGTACAATACGCCGGTAAAGGCTTGTGGGGCCGGGATTATATCATAGACCGTCCGACCGAGATCTCGTATGCCTTGATCCCTCATGCCGGAACTTGGGAGAAAAGCCGTATTTGGACACAAAGCGAACGACGCAATGAGCCTTTGGTCGCAACCTTGGGCGGCGATGCTACCTTGACATCCGGTTCCCTTTTCCGGATAGAGAATAATGCCTACGAGTTGGTCTCCATGGTCTATAAAGGGAATGACCTTTATATCCGCCTATTCAATGCCCAAAGCGATGCTTCCCCTAAAACGATAATCTTCCAAGGACAAGACGTGAAAGCGAGCTTGGTGGAATTGGATAACCGTCTGGTTGAGGACTTAACCGTCACCGAGAAGAAAGGCGCCAGTTCAATGCGTCTTTCTATCCCCCGTTACGGAATAAGGACATTAAAACTAAGCTGTAAGAATATCTAATGTAGAGACGGGGCATGCCCCGTCTCTCTTTATCCCTAATTAATCCCCGTTTCTCTTGCCTCTTTCGGTGGAAAGATGTTATTTTGCATCCCGAATTAAAAGAATAGGCGTTATGTTGAAATTCTTCAAGACATGGACACTCCCTATCTCCATGTTAGCGGGTGCGATAGGGTATTTTGTTTTCGCCAATGTTACTTTTCTGGAGCCTACAAAGCCGTTCATGTACACTTTAATAGCGTATCTGACGCCCTTTTTGATTTTTGCCCAGCTGCTCCTGACCTTCTGTAAGATCTCTGTCCGGGAATTGATGCCCAGCCCTTGGCATGGTTGGCTATTGCTTATCCAAGCGGTTTCCAGTTTGGTGCTTGCCGCCTTATTGCTCTGGCTGCCAATGAGAGAGGAATACCGGGATGTGTTCGAGGGAGCGATGGTCTGCCTGATTTGCCCGACCGCTACGGCGGCCGCCGTGATTACGGGTAAATTAGGGGGAAGCGCCTCTAGTCTGACTACTTATACCTTATTATCGAATCTATTAGCTGCGATTGTCGTGCCGCTGGTCTTCCCATTAGTGGAACCGCATGCCGAGATTACTTTCTTCGCCGCATTCTTGAAGATCTTGGGAAAAGTTTT
>ERZ857882.2822-NODE-2822-length-17375-cov-3.633661_pt1 | contig 17375 bp, 22 predicted proteins | sample MGYA00519697_ERZ857882 | MGnify/ENA primary metagenome ERZ857882 (study PRJEB31778, sample SAMEA3449373) | human gut metagenome | biome: human gut; feature: human-associated habitat; material: faeces | place: United Kingdom | collected 2010/2012 ...
AAGTGTTTAGCTTTGTTCTCAGAGATAAAATCTGGTAAATTTTTCGCAGGAGAATGATAAGCTGTACTCTTCACGTCATTGTTATATACATACGAGTATATGCCAAAGGGCGTGGGCTGTTGCTTATTTTACTGCACGGGTTTACCAGAGCCTATCTCTTAAAATAAGTCAAGAGTCCCACGCTTTCCTTATAATATAAATAGCCGTACTCCGGGACTAAACGGCAAGAACCTGTCAATGCACATGAAAAAAACAGAAACTCTCTATCCATTCCCGGCATCATTTATTCGTCCTGAATGCATTCTTTTAGTCAGAAACTAGTCTGAATGCAAGGAATTCGGATTTATCCGAACGTTTATTTCTAGGTTACCCGGGGATTTTATCGTCCATTTGCAGCAAGCAAAGTTTATCGAACCATCAAATCGCAATGTTATGGTAACCAAAGACAGTCAGAAAGAAAATCATCCTTCCGGTGAGAACCTCCGGCTCCAACTGCCGTCCGATCAGATGGCTGAATATTGCCGACGGGTGGTCAGCCACCTGGAAGAAGAAAAACGATATCTCAATCCGAACTACTCGTTATGGGATTTATCGCGCGAGACTGGTATTCCTGTCAAAATGATATCCAAATCTATCAATAAATATATGAAGCGGAACTTTTACGACTTGATTAACCGGATGCGGATAGAAGAAGCCAAAGCCATACTCAGAGAAATGGCTGTAACAAACAGTAAAGCGATGATCGAAGAGGTAGGGACACAATGCGGATTTCATTCCCGTTCCGTTTTCTTCTCTCGGTTCAACGAATATGAAAGAATGAGCCCGAAGAAGTACATGAATTTGTACGAGAAACCTTCTCACAAGCCTGGCAGCGGCAAATAAATAACATCAAACTATAATTTATAAATCAAAGAAAAATGAAAAAGCTAGTATTAATTCTATCCGCCTTGTTGTTCCTGATCGGGACAACGGACGTACAAGCCCAATGGGGAAAGAAGCTCCTTAAAAAAGCAGGTGAAAGTGCCAAGCGGGCAACAGAACGTAATGTCGAAAAGAAAATAGACAAAGCAGTGGACAAAACTTTCGATAGCGCCGAAGATGCGGTGACGGGGAAAGGGAATGACAGTAAGAGTGAAAAGAAAACGAATGCAGGGGTACAAGAGGATGTGGAAGTCATTGGCAATGATGGAGCAGAAGGACACCAAGAGCAGCCACTTAAACAAACCAAACAGTCACTTGAAGCAACTTATGCTAAAAGTGATTTTGTACCAGGTGACGAAATAATCTTCGATGATGACCTTTCCCATGAACAACTTGGGGAATTTCCTAGTAAATGGGATTTGTTGGACGGAAATGCAGAAGTAGCTCAACTCGGAGGAGCAAAAGCAATCTATTTTACAGAAGGAGGTACAACAATCATCCCGCTAATGGAAAATCCTCAAAACTACCTGCCAGATGTATATACCATTGAAATGGATGTGTATATAAGTGACAGTAAAACAAGCTATAGCGGTGTTGATGATCGAACTTATTCACGTTACAGAATTACATTTTATGATAAAGATAAATACAAATATTCTACATGGGATTTATATGATTTTGGCAACAGTGCAGATTATTCATTCAGACGTCCTGGTGGAGGTGATAATGTCGATGGTAGTTATAAATCAAAACCTTTAATCATTCTGAACGATTGGAACCATATAGCTTTCTCATTTAATAAACGTGCTTTTAAAGCCTATATCAACGGTACAAGGGTTACTAATATACCCAACACTGTTCATCATACATGGTTTTCTGTTTACAGGCACAGCTATGCCCATCATACAAGATGCTATATACGCAACGTCCGTATCGCCAAAGGCGCTGTCCCCTTATACGACCGCATGATGTCTGACGGTAAATTCATCACCTACGGTATCACCTTCGATGTCGGCAAATCGACCATCAAACCGGAGAGTATGGGTGAAATCAACCGTATCGTCACCTTGATGAAAGAAAACCCCGATCTCAAATTCTCCGTCGAAGGCCATACCGACAGCACCGGCAACGAGGCTTCCAACCAGACACTGAGTGAAGCCCGCTCGAAAGCCATCGTCGACAAACTGATCGAACTGGGCATCGCCACCGACCGCCTCACCGCTTCCGGCAAAGGACAATCCTCTCCCATCGCCGATAACGGAACCGACGAAGGCCGTGCCAAAAACCGACGGGTTGAATTTGTCAAGCTGTGAGAGCAGAGCCAAACTTGTTTGAGCTATGCCGAGCAGCGCCGACAAATGGGCGGAGCCAATTTGTGAAGCAGTAAGTAAACGCAGAGCCAAACTTGTTTGGACTCTGCCATAACAACATACTAAAAAGCGCTCTTTGACGTATTGGTTTACACGTTTAAAATAATTTCTTCGGAAACAAAAGGTTTTGAGAAGTATTTGCATATCTTTGCAAAGAACCAATAAACCATAAATTATGACACAGCAAAATGCTATCAAAGTTTTTGAAGAGAAGAAAGTCCGCACATTATGGGATAGTGAAACCGAAGAATGGTACTTTTCTATTGTTGATGTGGTGGCTGTATTGACCGACAGTGACTATCAAACAGCTCGTAACTACTGGAAGGTGCTGAAAAACAGACTAAAAAAAAGAAGGGAATGAGTCGGTTACAAATTGTAACCAACTGAAAATGCTTTCCTCCGACGGCAAGTCTTACAAGACCGACGTTGCCACCACCGAGCAATTCTTCCGCCTGATCCAATCCATCCCTTCGCCCAAAGCCGAGCCGTTCAAACTCTGGATGGCACAGGTTTGGTTTACACGTTTAACAAAAGAAAGTGAAAGAATTGGATTTGATTTACAGCAAATTCACTACTTTTGCGATATATACTAAAAAAGAAAAGCTTTATGGACACAACTATAAATTTCGAAGCAGACAAAGCGCAGATAGCTCAGGCAATACTGAATATTGACAATGATGAAGTACTTGAAAAAGTAAAACGCAGTCTTAATAGAATCTTGAAGTTAAAAGACAGTATCCCTATCCAACATATTCCTGGATTACCATATACTCATGAAGAACGAATAGAATCTCTCCGGAAAGCAGAAGAAAACATTGCTGCCGGAAAAGTCCATTCCCATGAGAAAGTCATGAAAGAAATAAGAGAAAGGATACAATCATGGAAATAATATGGGAAGACGAAGCAAGCGAACAACTGAAAAAGATCATTGATTTTTACCTGCAAGTGGCCGGTCCACGTACAACAGAGAAAATTTTGGATAAAATAGAGAATACAGCCAATCGTCTTGCACTTTTCCCTTGCATGGGCCCTCTCGAATCAGAGTTAGCCGATCTGTCATATACTTATCGCAGTATCGTAACACATCCTCACTACAAAATTATTTATCGTGTGACTGAAAAAGTCATATATATAGTTGGTATTTGGGATTGCAGACAGGATCCTGAAAGATTAAAAAGTTTGATAACGAAGAAAAAGGAATAGCATCACATAATTATTTCCGTAACCAAAAGCGTGTAAACCAATCACAAAGTTTACACGCTTTTTTTGTGTGCATATATGAAAATAATGTAACACCATAAAAACGGAACGACATGAAAAAGACCTTATTCCTACTAGCATTAGCCTGCTGCCTCCCCACCGCGGGACACAGCCAGGGCTTTATGAAAAAGCTGAAGCAGAAAGTGGAAAACGCTGTCGGCATCAGCGAAAGCACCGACATTGCGGAAGATCAGGCGCAAGCCGACGACAATCACGACGGGAACAGCAATGGCAACAAACCGATCCAACGCCCCACCCCGTCCGACAAACTGCAGAAACTCCGCACCGCTACCGCTACATGGGACGAAGCAGTCACCCCCAGCAAAGCCTCCTCCATCGAAGCCCTGCTGAAGGAACTTCCCCAGCTCCCATCGGTCGATGAAATGGCGAACCCCAATGCCACCGCCCGCGAAACCTACTACCGGAAGATAGTAGCCGTTACGACGCGCGTCAGGGAACTCGACAAGCAATACACCTGCTCGAACGAAGAAATGATTGCCTTCCGCGAAAATATGTACGCCTCGACTGCCAAAAAACTCGGCATCACCGAAGCCGAACTGCGGGCCCTCGAAAACGACATGACCTCCGAAGCCGAAAAAGAACGCATCACCCAAAAGATCGTTAGCAACACCATCGGCGACATGAGCAGCCTCGAAGCCATGGCCGTCGACATTGAAAAACGCGAAGCAGCCGCAGGTGGCGAGCTGAGCGACCAGGACCGGCTGGCCATCCTTGCCGAACACGGCAACGCCATGGAAGACCTGGGCGCACTGATGGAAAAATCCTCCTCCCTTTCAAGCATACAATCCGGTAGCGGCGATGCCGAACTGGACCAACGCCTCGCCGAACTGATGCAAAAACAGATGGAGGGCCCTCCTAACCCGCTCATTAACTACAATAAAATACTCGGAAAAAATGCCGCCGTCCTCAAGAACCTCTACGCCCGGCTCTGCAACACCGACGACCCGGCAGAGATCGAGCAGATCTACACCGAAGCCGACGAGCTGGCCAAACGCGCCCGCCGCGAAGCCGCCGTCACCTGGCGCAAATACCTGGCAGAGCAGATCGAACTGAACAGGGGGCTCTACCCGCAGAGTATGTCCCTGCAGGCCGACATGGTGAAAGCCGGAATGATCCCCGCCTGTGCCGAGAAACGCGCCAGCCTCAATATCGTGACCATCTGCGCCAACCTGCTTGACCAGGCATACCGCGATTTTCCCGAACCGGAATTTTCGCCCGTCTGTAAAGAGACCATCATGAAATTCCCGAAGAGCGAACGGATGATGCGTGCCGAGAGCGGTTATGCCACCTCCGTCGACGGCTTCTTGAGCGGCAGTGTCATCTGGACAATCGACGAAGAGAACGGCACCGAGTACATCTACGAGAACGGCAAGAAACGCGAAATGGACACCAAAGGTCGGCAGGCCATCAAGCAACAGCAGCAAAAACGCGAAGACTACGACCCGCCTTACGGCACCTGGACTTCGCAAAGCGGCAAATGGACCGCCACCTACTCGCGCGACGGTGCCCTGACCCTGCACGACGGCTCCACCTTCTATCCCTCGGCATTGAAGAAGGAAGGCAATCGGCTGATATGGGTAGAGGTATCCGGTGAAAACGTAGAGAAATGCGTCTACAAATTATAAAGATATTCCTCGTGCCGGCCCTCGCCTTCGCCCTTTGCACGGCATCCGTGGCGCAGGATTATCAAGCGATCTTTGAAAAAGAATGGATAGAAGCAAAAAAATACACAACCAGGCAAAAGGAGATCTGGGAAGTTGTTTTTTCAGAGTTCGGCCTCCCTGTCGAACTGGCGGCAGCAGTCGTTTTCCCCGAACTGCTCCGCTACTCCGCCTTGCAGAATCTAATGGAGACAGCAGCCATCAAAGCGCTCTACCTGCAAGGCGGAACCCGCGGGGCCGATTTCTCCATCGGACGGTTCCAGATGAAACCCTCCTTTGCCGAAGCGTTGGAGCACGACTGGATGCAGACCCCGTTGCGCCACGAATACGAAATCTATTTCGACCTGGCCGACAACATCTACGCCCGCCGCGCCCGCATCCGCCGGTTGGATAACCCCGAATGGCAATGCATCTACCTCGCCCTTTTCCTGAAACTCCTTTACCGGCGTTTCCCCGAATTGGCCGAAGAGACAGCAACCGGGCAAGTCCGTTTCTGCGCCACTGCCTATAACGGCTCTTTCCGCGACAGCTACGAAGAGATCCGCCGCCGGGCCGGTCGCCGCTTCTACCATACCGATTTCATGCCGACCGCCGCAACCGTCTATTATTCATATTCGGACATCGCGGTCAGCTACTATAAAAAAACAAACGGGGATAGATTCTGGTAGACCCGTCGGTGACTTCGGAAACTCCGGAATGCAATTTCCGGGTTTCCGGGGAAACCGATTCCCCGAAAGGTAAAAAGTCTCACCCGCGTGACATCGTCAACCTCACACAGGTGACATCTAAAGACTCACACGGGTGACATCGAGAGCCTCACGCAGGTGAAACCGGAGACCTCACACAGGCAAGACCGGGAACAACTGTATAAGAGAATGAAACAACTTATTATTAATAATTTAAAAATAAAAACAATGGCTAAGTACAAATTAATTAAAAGAACGAACCCGCTGAAAAAGGATGCACCTCCCAAATGGTATGCAACCCCTAATAGCGAATCCCCGCTGTCGGGCAAGGCGATGACACGTGCTGCCACCGCCAACACTACCATGGCTCCCATCGAGATGGAAGCCTCGTTGGAACTCCTTGCCAAATTTGTGCCCCAACAGCTTCAGCAGGGGCACACAGTGAAAATTCCTGGTTTAGGAACCTTTCGTACCACCTTCAAAAGTGACGGTGTGGAAAATATCAACGATTTCCGGGCAAACAGCATGATCAAGAATGCCCGCATCGTCTTCACCCCCTCAAAAGAGCTGCGCGAAAGCGTGCTCAATGGCCTCACCTTCGAGGATGGAGGCGTGCTGGAAAATGATATCAGCTACGCTTCTCTGGCCGATTATCGCCTGGCGAAGAGCACCCCTCCGGAAGGTGGTGGCGGTGGCGAAGACAGACCAGAAATCGAATAAAACTCAATGTGTTACTTATTAACGGATAAAACGAACAGTTATGAAAACATGGATACTACTGCTATTTGCTGGGCTGCTGGGAATGACAACGGCAGAAGCACAAATCTCGTTCTACGGCGAGTGGTGCTACAGCAATGGCGAACTCATCAGTAAGACGTGGGTGTCGCCCAAAGGTTTGCGGTCGGAAAGCGTTGATAAGCAGACAGGCAAAAAGTTCATAACCCTTTGCCTCCTGGACACAAAGAAAGTGTATGCGCTATTCGAAGATAAAAAGACCGGTTTTCTGATTAACGACATCACGAAATTTGCCGGAACCAACCAGATGGTAGGGCTCGATCTTGTTAGCAATGAACAAAGTCATACGGAATACCTGGGTGAAGAAGAAGTGGACAGGCGCATGTGCAAAAAATATTACAGTTATCGCACAAGCATTAATAACCTGACAGGGGAGGCACAGACCGAGAATGCAGGCTTGACATGGATTTACGAACCATTGAAGGCATCCAACTATACAGGTTGCATCGCCGAAAAACCCGGTGGTCAGTACGATAGATTACAAGTGCTGCGCAACATCCGGCAAGGACCGCAACCCGCCCATCTGTTCGAATTGCCTGAAGGTTACAAAATCACCGAAATGCCCAGCGGTGGAATGTTGGAACTATTCTCGGGAAAATCGCGCCAGGAGAGCCAAAAAAACTTCGACGATACCCGCGACGCTTTCCAGAAAAAAGCCGAAGAAATAAAATCCATCAACGAAGGTTCGGACAAGAGCCCGGAAGAAAAGATTAAGGCATTGCTCGAAATGTTCGGTGCCGGACAGAAAAAGAAATAAACAACCATAAGAAACAATCGCTACATGAAACCAATATACTCCCGCCGGAATTTTCTGAAGGCATGTGGCCTAGCAACAGCCGCACTGTGCTCGGATGCCCTCCGATCTGCCACGATAAAAGTAGCAGGTCCGGAAGTGGAGTATGTATTGCGTGGAGGACAAACCTATATCGACGGACGATGGTGTAGCTGCGACATCGGCATAACTCCTAGAGGCAGACTGGTAGTGAGCAAGTCTCCTATCCCTTGCCATTATGTGATCAACGTGAGCGGAAGAGTCGTCTCTCCTGGCTTTATCGATATCCTGGCCGACAATTCCGCTAATCCCGAAAGGACTTTCCTCACATTCGAAAAATACAAACTGGGCGACGGTGTCGCAACAGCCCTGCAAATGCACGGCGGAGCAACACATGCAGGCGATTATTACCGTCATTTCAGCCGGGAAAAACACTACGTCAACTGGGGTGTTTCCACTAAAGTAATGAACCTCCGGTATAAATATCCGGCATTGACAAGTCGCCTGAAAGCCATCGAAAGCAACCTGGAAGAAGGTGCACTGGGCGTATCCCACAGCCCGGAATATCACCCGGACACAACCTGGGAAGAACTCCTGGCCTATGCCCGTCTCGCCCGGAAATACGAACGGCCGCTTTTCCTGCACACACGTTATTCCTGCCACGATAAAGAATTGCTGGGAGTAGACGAAGCGATCCGGCTGTCGCACTTGACAGGGTGCAGAGTACATATCGACCACCTCAACTCGACAGGCGGCACCTTCCACATGCCCGAGGCATTGAAACGTATCCGCGAAGCCCGTACCAGCGGACTGGAAATCACGACATGCGTATACCCCAGTTCCTATTGGGCCACTTATCTCCATTCTTCCCGCTTCACCGAGGGCTGGCAGGAACGTTACCAAATAACCTACTCCGACCTCGAAATCGTCGGGACCGGCGAACGGCTGACGGAAGAAAGCTTCAACCGCTACCGGGGACAAGCCGGCGTACTGGTTGCCGTCCGCCCCGGTGTCCAGCCGATGGAGACAACTGTCAGGCTGGCCCTCCGGGAAGACTTCTGCGTGATCGGCTCCGACGGCGGCATCGAAAAAGAACGGTGCGCCAACAACCATCCCCGCGGTGCAAACTGCTTCGCCTCCGCTATCCGTTATGCGCTGGACGAACGTATCCCGCTGGAAAAGATACTCGACAAGATGACTACCCGCTCCGCCCGGATCATCGGTTTCCCGATGCGCGGACGCGGCGAACTACGAAACGGATACATCGCCGACCTGACGGTATTCAACCCCGAAACGATCCGAGGACGGGCAACGAATGCCAACCCCTGCCAATTCTCCGAAGGAATAGAACTGGTCATCGTAAACGGAAAAATCGCTTTCGACAGGCACAGGCCGACCGGAGAAATGAATGGTACAGATATCAAATATGAATCTATTAAAGAGCAAGAACGATGAAACAGAATAACCGAATACTACTACTGATTTGCACGGCATTCCTCTTCGCCCTGCCTTCCTGCTCCGATATGAAACAAAAAATGCAGCAGAAGGTAAAGGGCAAGATCGTGCGCCTGGCAAAGATTGTAGCCGAAAAAAGACAGGCAAAAGCGGTAGCAGACAGCACAATACAATCCGACGAAACCGCAGTAGGCATCGAAGCACCTGCCACCGGTAGCCCGTCATCCGCCGACTGCCTGCCGCAGCCTGTACCCGCCTCGCCGGGCAGCATCATGGCCGACTGCCCCTCCCTGCCCCCTGCCGCCGACCTGATTGCCGGCAACACGGCTGCGTTTGCCGCCCGCCTGACCGAACTCCGCAATCTGAACAGGAGCAATTACTACAAAAAGCAGAAAGCCCTGGCCCGCGACCGCGAATTGATGGATGTATTCGGACATACACAGGCGGAAGTAGACAATATGAATGAAGACCAGAAAAACAACATGATAATGAAGGCTTTTACAAAACAAAAACAAAGGGACGCCCAGCAACAAGCGCAATTTCAAGAGATAAACAAGAAAATATCGAGTGCGCAGGAAGGCGGATTGATGGGAATAGCCCTTATGTTGGGCCAAATGAAGGAAAGCAATAAGATAGCGGCTAAAGAAGCCGAAGTAAAGTTCTTCGAAGACAACAAAGAACTGGTCGAAGGAATAGACCGCTACAAAGCACAACGGAAAAAGGTGGACGAACTAGTCATAAGCCGGAAGCTTGAAGTGGAAGAAGAGGTCAACTCCTGGCCCACCGGCGAGAAACGTTGCGAGGCATGGCGAAGCTACATCAACGAAATGCAGCAATACTACCACGCCTTGTTGCCCGAAGCCCGCCGTGCCGACAGCCTGGGTATGAAACTGGACATACCCACCCCTAAACTCTATACTCCCAGTGAGTATAATTTCATGAACGAGTATTATCTGAACTGGGCGTATCTGGATTTTACCGAGACGATAACGGAACTTTATTATTAATCTCATTAAAAAACAAGAACGATGAAGCATCTACTACTCATTTCGATACTTTCCGCCCTCTCCTTCTGCAAAGGGGAAGGCAACGAGGCGAAGGATATATCCGGCGGCAGCGTGTATCCGGTGGAACGCGCCTTCCTCGAAGAAGCAGCCCGCCTCTACGGACTCGGCGAAGATTGCGAGGACAGGGGTTTCACCCTGCAAGCAGGTTACTATTACGGCCAGGCAGTGGTAGCAGTCGCCTCTTTCCGCTATGCCGTGAACGAACTGATCCTGATACACAAAAAAGAAGCCGACGATAAAGCCGAACAGGTACGCAAAGAGGCTAAAAAGAAACAAGAGAAAGAAGAACAGGAAGATTGGGACGAATGGGAAACAGAAGACGAAGGTGGTTTCCTGACGGCCATCACCAAACTGGCGGAAGGATTAGAGCCGTTGGCGGAAAAGGCGGATTCGATCAACAAGATAAGTGATGCAATAGAGGATGCGAAGGAGATCGGATCTATGTGGAACCTGATTGCAGCTCAAAGCCTCTCTTCGCCTTATCCTTATTTCTTCGAAGGCATCCTCCACGATTACCGGGGAGAGAAGAAGGAGGCGGCGGAGTGCTATGCCAACGCTTTGATGAACCCCAACTATCCGGAAGATCCGTGGGACTTCCGTTTCCTTGCCGACCTCTCGCGGAAGGAACTGAAGGCGCTTTCACGCCGTCTGCGCGAGAAAGAAGACATATTGCGGCAACCGTTCGTGCCGACCACCTCCTTCTACAAGCGCGATTGCCGCAACTGGGACGACACCTATCTCTGCTCGCTCGCCATAGATACCCTGAAGGCTGATACGACAGCCGTCGGCATCGCATTCAGGCACTATGAAGCGGCGTTGAGAGCAAACCCGTTCGATCCGGCCAATTTTGTGGGCTGTGCTTACCTGAGCGTAAGGATGGGCTTCGGGAAGCAGGCCGCCTATTACATCAACGAAGGGCTTTTGCTCGATCCCGAACACAAGGGGTTGAACATCTTGCTCGAAGCATATAATAAGGAAGGAGGCACACCATGAAACGACTGCTGCTTTTATTATTCCTGACACTGGGAATATCCGTCCAGGTGGTATCGGCACAGGGCAGTCCGAAAGGAGGCGACCCGATCGATTACTCCCGCATCCTGATGCCACGCGAGAAGGGAAGTCATCCCGTGACCTACACGATGTATTACGAAATAGGCATGGTGAATTACCCGATCACGTTCGGAGGGGAACTGATCCGTACGCGTGAAATAAACTCGAGCCTCAGGGAGAAAGCCATCCGGAGGGCATTGGACCGCATGAGCATCGACCGCAACCAGATCGCCAAATGGAACGAGCAGGTGAAACAGGCGAAAGAGGACAACTACACCACCGAACAGTTTCTCGACGACATCGGGAAAATAAGTGGCTACGACAACGTTACCGACGTGCTCGCCATGTTGAGCGGCATTAAAGATCCGATGCAATGGCTCCAGAATTGGTTTGACCAGAAGACAAGCCGTGAAGCGCTTATGAAGGAGTTGATGAGCAAAATCGAGCCTGTTGGTAAAGCTATTTCGGAGATAAACAAAATAAAGTCTTTCTTAGAAAAGCTGAAAGTCTTGCAGGATGCCCGCGAACGCGACAAGCAGAAATGGCTCAATCGCATTGCTTCCTATGCTGCCGAAGGGCTGGCTCAGTTCTACAAGGAAGTAAACAAAATCCTGCGCCAGCTTGCCAAAGGGGAAGACTCGCATTGGGTGCTCCGGGTGGAAGGATCAGGGAATGCGCCTTTCAGTTATGAACATACCAGATGCGTACAGCAATGGTCGTTCAAAATGCATTTGGACAAGAACCGGGACCCGCTTGCCGATTACAGCGAAAAGGATGACAATGCCTACTTCAATACCTTCGAGGGGGACTATTACGGCTGGTTGGAAGCAGAAGCCGTATACGACTTGTCGAACTACGATGCTAATTACTATACGGATGATCCCAACCGGTTAGTATTTGTGGATGATAATAGCGTACGGATTACCGGTAGTCTGTATAAAATGATGAGCAAGACACATGGAACGCCCTGGAACGAGAAGCACAAACGCTCGAAAGCCATCTCGACGTTCGAACTGCCGGTAAGGGTACGCCTGAAGTTAAGCGACAAGCCCCGTACATTTATCTATGGAGACACGAAAATCTATATGGGCGACGAAAAATGGCTGGCAGACGAAACCCCGCATCCCCAGATCGACACCAAGCTCGATGTCAACCATCGCTTCGAAGTGAAAGGAGCGTTCGGGCCAAGCCACATGGATGCTTACGGGCACGACTATGTCTCCAATGGCGTCCGTTTCCAGACCGTTAGGTCCGATTTCGATTTAGTTCCGAACCCCGACAATATCTTTGATGTAGTAGGCAACCTGACTTGGAAAGGTGCTATCATGGAAACGAATTCCGACGACAGCACGCTTGTAAACAACACGGAATTTGCCAATTCGCCCAACGGCACGTTGCGGGTCAACCTCCGCCAGTCCATAGCCGACGAGGAGGAACATTTATGGTAAACAAGCAATATCTATTTATTCATATTTAAACAAGTAAAGCGTATGAAGACGAATTTGAGATTTTTAGTTATGATCGCAGTTTCCCTGCTGATGGCAGTGGGAGCCAGTGCACAAGCCCCTTTCTTCCTGCATAAGGAAGGTGTCAAACTGACCTATGCCGACAAGGACAAGAAAGGCAAAGTAACCAGCTATTCGGAAACCACCGCCACGAAGGTGACGGGCGAAGCCGACAATGGCACCGTGACCTACTCGGTGATGGTGATGGACAACAAAAAGAATCCGGTCCTCAAAACTCCGATGACGCAGACATTCGAAGTAAAAGACGGCGTGGTATCTTTCGACCCTAAATCGCTGGTAGGACAGATCATGGAGGGCATGCAGGTGACGGTGACCGGAACGCCTTTCAAGTTGCCGGCCGATGTAAGTGTGGGCGACACGTTCGGCGACTATACCATTACGATCAACCTGGCCGGTATCAAGACCAGCACCGAGGTGACAGGCGTGAAGGCCGTGGCCGAAGAAACGATCGATGTCAACGGGACAAGCATCGATTGTATCGTGATCGAGAATACGAGCGTTTCGAAAGTAATCGGTATCAAACAGACCGCTATCCAGAAAGTATGGTACGGCCACGGCATCGGCCCAGTGAAAACGAACATGTACAACAAGAAAGGCAAACTCATGACGAGCCAGGAGCTTGTCGAAATAGAAGGATTATAAACCTAAAAACAAACGCATCATGAAAAAGACAATCGTAGCATTTATGTGCATCGTAAGCCTCGTGATAATGACGGCTTGCGGAGGTGGATCACCCGTTGACAAGTCCTTGAAGAAAATAGACACCGCCATCGAAAAGCTTGAAAAAGCAAACAAGAAAGGCGAGAAACTGAGCAAGGAAGACATGGATCAGATAGGCAAAGACCTGGAAGAACCGCTGACAGTGTTGAATGAAGCACTCGAAAATGATGAAGTAGGCGGCATTGAAAAAATAAAAATTGTCGCTAAAGTGTCGAAGCTCTCCATCCTCGCCATCGGCGCAGGACTAAAAGACCTCGACCTGAAAGAACTGACGAAGGATGCCAAGAAAACTGCTCCGGAGGAGACGAAGGAGTAACGAACATTCATGGTGTTCATTCGGAAACAACAAAGTTTTTAACGATTTAATAATTACAATCATGAAAGCAAAACATATTATTAAAAGTATAGTGTTCATGTTGGCGATAGCCCTCATGACACCGGGGGTGTTTGCACAGACTACAAAAAAAGCAGTTACAGGTAAAACAATGCAAAAAGGTGTAGAAATAAAAGAGGATAGGGAATTTCCCGGAAAAAAAGTAGCTCCTGTACGTATAAAAATAGAACCTGTGGCAGATTTGCAAAAGCATTATAAAATAAACAACCAACGAATTATGGAGCATTTCCGCAGCGCAAGAATACAAAAGATAATTAATCAACATGGTGGCGGTGTGCCTAAGGTGGAAACAGAAGAGTCAAATAAGGAACCGGTTGATCCGCAAGTTACTGCTGCAATGGCGGCTAAGATGTCTTTCTTGTTACGCTGGGCGGACACAAACAACGGGTCTGGCGAACAGTTCTATGCCATTAGTGGAAATATTCCTTTTTCCGATAACAGTTACCGGCTTCCTACGCTTGATGAAATAAAAAAACTTTTTACAGACTACTTTTATTGTGTAGTAACGAAAAATGGAAAAAGAGGAATTTGGGTTGCATTTGACAAGGACTACTTGAGCGCAGCTGTTTCCGGTCAAAATGTGAGTGGTATGGCCAAATACTTTCCACTTCTCGGATATATGGGCCCAAATGAAATCCGGTATGCAAACAATCTTCTTCCATACGTGGGTTTTGAAGGGGGAGCTAAGGGCCACTATGCTACTTCTACCAAGGACAATCAAGGCCGTTATTATATTGCTGAATTGAGTTATGACGGTTCGGTTAAATATTTTGGGTTTGACTATACGGATTGCAAATTCTCGGTTAGAGGTATCAAGAAGTAAAATTCTTTCATCATAAGGAGAAACGCACCATGTCAACCATCATCGACGGAATAGTGAAAGGATTGTCCGGCTTTATGCCGCAAGATGATCCGGATGTGAAAATCTTCAATGCACAAAGTGAATTGAAAGAACTTGCCGGTAAAGAAGAGAAGGCCTATGCCCGCCTTGGACGGCAAGTATATGAAACCGATGGAGGCGAAAGCTATCCGGAGATAAAGGCTGAACTCGACCTGCTTGCCGCCAACCGGCAAGCAGCAGAGGAACGCCTGAAAGCTGCCCGCGAAGAAAAGGCCGCCCGCGAACGCGCCGAGGAAGAAGAACGCGCCCGTCGCGAAGCCGAAGAAGCCGCCCACAGCTGCCCGAATTGCGGAGCCTACAACCCCGAAGGAACCAACTTCTGCCAGGATTGCGGCACACGCCTCGCTCCATCGGCACAAGCTCCTGCCGCCAAGCGCTTCTGTTCCAATTGCGGAGCCGAAGTAGCAGCGGGACACCGTTTCTGTAGCAATTGCGGAACGAATGTCGGTTAAACTTGATCTCTATTTATCTAACAACTAAAAAAGAAACAAGCACTATGGCATTTTGTACTTTTTGCGGGACACAAGTCCCCGACGACATCAAATTCTGCACCTCGTGCGGAAAACCGATGGGAATAACGGTGAAAGTCCCTGTTGCTTCGCCTGCACAGCCCGTGCAGAAGCAGGTGCAGCCTCAGGCTCCACCTCCACCACCCCAGCAGCCCCAGCAGGCTCCCCCTGTTTATGCGCAACCGCAGGCAGCCCCACCGCCTCAGCAGGCTTATGTGGCGCCACCTGCACAGCCCTACGCGGCACAACCTTATGCACCGGCTCCCGATCCGAACGCCCTGCCCCCGGGCAGCAAGTACGAACCGATCACTACCGGCGGATTTATCGGCATCATGCTGCTGATGATGTTGCCCATCGTCAACTTCATCCTGCTCCTGGTATGGGCATGCGGCGGTTGCCGGAAAGTGAATAAGACGAACTTCGCCCGTGCCATGCTCATCATCATGCTGATAAGCGCGGTTCTTTCGGGCATCATCTTCCTTATTTTCGGAAGCATGTTCGGTTCAGGTCTTAGCGATATTACAGATGCACTCAAATCGCTCGAATAAATAATAACAACTTTAATTAAAGGAGGAAACAAGTATGGCATTTTGTGGAAAATGTGGACAACAAGTGAACGACGGAGTTAAATTCTGTCCCGCCTGCGGCGCGCCGATGGCGACAGTCGCTCCTACTCCGGCAGCTCCGCCCCAACCGGCGGCAGCTCCGCAGCAACAGTATCAACAGCCTCAGCCGGTGCAACCACCGCAGCAGGCTCAGCAACAGCCCCAAGCTCAGCAGCCCCAACCGGCTGCCGGCGATACCTTCTCGAATCTGAACAATACGGCCGACAGCACGGCACAGTTCGATCCCCGCGACATCGAACAGCACAAGGGGATGTCGGTCCTCGCCTATTTCGGCCCGCTGGTTCTTATTCCGATATTGGCAGCCAAAGACTCGCCTTTTGCCCGATATCATTCCAACCAGGGTTTGCTGCTTTGCATCGCATGTATCATATATGGTATAGCGTACAGCATTCTGAGCGGCGTGATCCTCGCTATCTCATGGCGACTCTATTTTGTGGTGAGCATCATCGGTCTTATCGGTTTCGTATTTGCCGTGCTGGCCGTGATCGGAATTCTCAATGCCGTGAACGGTCGAGCCAAAGAGCTCCCGCTTATCGGAAAATACCGCTTATTAAAATAGTATTCATCTCTAATAATTTACTCTTATGAAACAGATTATACTTATGGCAGCTACTGCCCTGTTCGCCTCAACCAACCTGATGGCACAAAACACATCGGTTTCACTGCGTAGTGCATTCGATCTTCCGGCGTTCCTTACCGCTTCGCCGGACAGCACCATCCATTACGATGAAAACGACAAAAAGAGTACAAAAGAAGAAAACGTATTCAATGACAAGAACTTCGTCACCCAGACCAATCATTATACCTGGGAGGAAGCGACAAGCAGCTGGAAAACGGCCGGTAAAACCGTCAACACGCTCGACAGTAAAGGACGTACAACAACGGCTATCGGTTATTCTGCCGACGGAACGGAAACCGACAAGACAGATATGACCTACGAAAATGATCATATTTATCCGAAAATGATTACCAGTTTTACCCGGGAAGGCGGTAGCTGGCAACAGGAAGGCGTTGTAAATATAACCAACGTAAAGGTCAACTCCGCAGGTATGCCTACTCTACTCGAACTCACAACTACGGCGGAAGGAATGACTCTCAACATCAAAACAGAAATGACTTACGATGGAGATGTCAGCATGACCAAACTATCAACCGATATGATGGGTGCCTGGGCGGTAATGTCTGAAACGAAAAGCGAAATAGTAGATAAAGGCAACCCGGTAATCACCAAAAACTGGGGGAAAACTTATATTCCAATAGCTACCGATTGGAAATACGATGGCAAAGATTACGCCTACTATTCCGATCATAAACCGGACAACCCCAACAGCAACGAAACCATCACTGTCGAAAAAACAGAATGGCGACTGAACGGAACCATCCTCGAAGTCCCGGCTGCCGAAAACGGCATCGAAATATATGCCATCGTCGGGCAGCTGGTAAAGGAAAGCCCTGCATCTACAATAGATGTTTCAACACTCTCACCGGGCGTTTATATCGTGAAAACGGATAAAGGTTCCTTCAAGATCAGGTTCTAACATTAATACCTATTGGTTATGACAGCAAAAGAAGTTTTTTCAAAGACACTGCAATTCGGCTGGATCAAGCTGGGGCTGGGATTGCTCAATATCCTGATAGCCG
>ERZ857882.2850-NODE-2850-length-17260-cov-9.800930_pt1 | contig 17260 bp, 20 predicted proteins | sample MGYA00519697_ERZ857882 | MGnify/ENA primary metagenome ERZ857882 (study PRJEB31778, sample SAMEA3449373) | human gut metagenome | biome: human gut; feature: human-associated habitat; material: faeces | place: United Kingdom | collected 2010/2012 ...
CTGGTGGAGTTTTAGAATGATCAGCACAGAAAGCTGTTACTCCATTAATATTAAATTTATCAGTTCTCCCCATCATTATTCCATTTTCATGGTAAATAAGGTTTCCTTCATTTGTAATTCTTGCTCCAACACTAGGTGCATTAAATACAGCTGCTCTCCTAACTCTTTTAGGCGCTACACTTCTCGTTTCACTTTCTACTTCAGACAAAATGTTTTTTATAATAGCTGACCTTTCAGTATCAGGTATTTCAAAAACATCATCTAAAGCCGAATCTTCTTTAGATAATTTAACTAAGGCTATTTTATCTCCTATAGTTGCATCATCTATGAGACTATTTAGTAATTCATCTTTGAAAAAATAATTTTCATCTACTTGTTCCTGTAAATTATTACTTTCTACAAGTTCTTTTCTGAATCTTATACTTTCTTCTGAAGCATAAATTCCTTGTAGATATTCATTAATAATTTTATCTACTTTATCATTTGTGTTTGTACTATCTGCTCTAACCAAATTACTTGGCAGAATAGATAACGACAATAGAACTGCTAGTAATAGTCCTAAAACATGCCTAGCTTTTTTCATATTTCTTACCTCCTGTAAAAATTTTTTATATTAAAAAGCTTTATAAATAAAACTTCTAATCCCTATTAAAAAATAGCAAATTAAAGGAGATACTAATTTAAAAAAGTATCTCCTTTAATCTACTATTTTATTATTCATTAGCTCCACAATCTATACACTTTCTACCAACTACTTTGGTTTCTGTCCATGCTGCTTTATCTACTATCCACTTTTTCTCATATACTGCTGGAATAATTTCTTGTTTTGTTCCTACTTGAACTTCCCTATACTCTGAATGAAAGCCATTGCATTCCGAATGTCCTGCTAATCTTCTAGATTTAATATGTTCTCTTGTTCTTCCAGTTATATCCGTTCCACAACCATTACATATCTCAAAACATTTAACTTCATACATTGGTATTTCTTTAACTTTTTCAGGTGTAACTAATACTTCTTCCCAATGTCCTTCTTCAGGATGATGTATTTCTTCAGTTATATCTACCCACTTATGATTATGTTTCTTTTCCTCTATAAGTTTAGGTGCTGTTTCCTTCTTTTCAGAACCTCCTGTATTGGTATTTTGTTTTGTTTCTACAGTTTCTTTTTTAACTTCTTCTACCTTATTTGATATTTCTTCTTTTTTAGTAGAAGTATTTGAATTACTTGAAGTATTATTAGGCACTATATTATTTTTTATAGTTGCTACTTCTTGTCCAACTCTCTCATATTCTTTATTCTCTATCATAGTTTCAATAGATTTTATCTTTTCTTCTGTTTCTTTCTTTTCTTCTTCAGTTAAATTTGATTTATCCATATTCTTTAATTCTTCTAATTGCTTCTTTGCTTCTTCTTCATTAACTGTTTTATTTTCTTCTTTGTTCACTTTATTTTCACTTTTCTTACTATCTTCTTTGTTCTTAATTGATGTTGCTACTTCTTTATTGTTTTTGCTATCTCCATTAATCTTATTATGTACTATTAAAGCTCCTCCTAAAAAAATAATAATAATCCCAGCTACTACACTTGCTATTACCTTATTTCTTTTGTTCTTATCAGAGTTTAAGCTCTTTATTAATTCTTTTAATTTTTTAAAATTCATGTGAATTCCTCCCTTTGAATTTGTGTTCCCTGGGAACACTTTTAAAAAATCTATTTATTGTATACATTTTACCATATTTAAACTTTAAATGTCTAATTTTAACTGTTTTTCATTATATCCTCTAATATGATCTGCTCTCCATAACTCAACATCATTAAATGTTAAATTAAAGTATTGCTCTGCATTAAAAAAGGGTACTTTTTCAAATCTTCCTTTAAAGATTTCTTCTTCTCTAAAATAGGCTATATTTAAAAACTTTGTTTCTATCATTTTTCTTCTCTGATAAGGATTTATCTTAAACCTATTTTCAAATCTACTAGGGTGTATTCCATAAGCTCTATCTTTAAATCTATTGTAAAAATCTAAATAAGTTACTCCTTCTTTTAATAATATATTTTTTATTTCTAAACTAGTATATTCATCACTTAGATTTCCAAGTTCTAGTTCATTCCACCAAGCTTTTAAATCTTCTCTTTTTATATGTTCTCCTGATATTTCTAGCTTAGTTTCTTTTTCAATATGTTCTAAAAATCTCTTATTAGATTTCAAAATATCACCACCATTTTATTTATATGCTTTGCATATTTTAAGATAATTTCTTTACTTTTCTACTTCTTAATTTAATTTTCTTATCCTTAGTGTAATATTTTCTCTATTCATATTATCACTCCTATGAATTGTGTTCCCTGGGAACACTTTTTTATTATACACATAGTTCTCTTAAATTAAGATTCACCTTTTTCTATTTCTAAATCTTCAGCGTCTGGACCTTCTCCATATATCTCAGCACACAACTTGCTATTTGGAAATAAGAATACACATGCTCCACCTGTTACACTACATTCGTATCCATGATATTCATCAGTTATTATTGCACACTTACACCCCATATTAACCCTCCATATACTTATAACCCAACACTTATTTTTAAAGCTCTATTTAATTGTTGGATTTCTGAATACTTAAGATACCCTTTTCTTTCTTTTAACTTTCTCTTATCTAAAGTTCTTATTTGCTCTAACAATACAATTGAATCTTTCTCTAAATCAATATGAGATATTTCTACATGAGTAGGTAGATACGTTTTCTTATATTTTGATGTTATTGCTGCTACTATAACTGTTGGACTAAAACTATTACCTTTATTATTCTGAATAACTACTACTGGTCTTATCCCTTGTTGTTCACTTCCACTAGCATTATCATCACCTAAATCTGCAAAAAATATATCTCCACGTCTTATTTCTTTTAAATTAAAAAACATTATTGCACCTCCTTAAACAAAGTTTGATCCCTAACAGCTTTATCTAAATTGTCCCAAAATTCATCACTATAATTCCTTCCATTGAAATTATGGAATTTTAATGTTTTAAATTTATTGAAAAATAAATTCTTTTTCAAATTTTTAGAAAAACTATTTTGCTTTATTTTTTTCTCTTTTATAACTTCATTTATATAGTTTACTGCACCTTCAATATGTATTGTTTCTTTATTCAATTTTTTCTCTAAACACCTTATTACTTCTAAAGTTACAAAAGAATTTTCTCTAAATTTTTCATCTTTTAGCATTCTTTTTGCTAATTCTATTACTTCTTTTTTATCCATAGATGTTTTAGTATATTCATTTATTGTTTTATTCTCATTATTTTTAGGAGTTTTTATGCAGCTTCTTAACTCTATATTTTCAATTATTTCATCATTTTTTAATAAAGATTCATCTTCTTTCTCAATCTCTTCATTTTTTAATTCTTCTTTAAGTTTATAATTTTCTTCTTTTAACTTCTCATTTTCTCTTTTTAATCTTTCAACTTCTTCTAATAATTCATTATTATCATTAAAATCTGTATTTTTCTTTATTATTTTTCTAGTTTTACCATTAAAAATTAAAGTTCCATAAAATTTAGGTTTACCTTTTCTTATAAACGTAAGCAACCCAACATCAACAAGCTTATTAGCAATTTTTTTGAAATTGGATAAACTGGTAGCAAATTTATTCTTTTTTCTATTAAAATCTTTATAAAAGTGATCCAATGAAAACTTTAAATATCCAGTTATTTTATCTTGCTTATTTTTTATAAAAGCATAAATACTCATTGCTAAATCTCTGTTTATTTCTTTAAATTCGTTGTTAAAAATTTCTTTTTCTAATGCAGAAAATTTACTGTAATACATTTAATTTCTCCTTTCTCCAAATTTTTTATTTCATTATTTCAGGCATATGCTCTGGGAATACAAAATTTTCTGTTTTAGCTTTCTCCCTATCTAAAACAATATCCCCTTTACTATTAACCTTATAAACACTTGCACATCTTTTAATTAAATCTCTATTGCTTATATAACTATTATTCTCCATATTAAAAGCTCTTCTTATATCTCTATTTTCAATTTGTTTTAATTTTCTTTCTTCTTCATTGATAATTCCTTCAATTTTAAAATTCTGTATTCTTTTTTGAACGGCTTCTTTTGTTCTATCTAATTCTTCTCCAATCTTTTTACTTGTGTACCCAAGTTTAAATAATCTTATAACCTCTAAATCTTCTTCTTTGCTCCAATTCCCTTTTTTTATCATCTTAAACCTCAAAAAATATATAGTTATTCCATACCATAAGTGTGGAAAATTTAATATTTTAGTAATATATTCTTAATATTTTCTTAAGATATTGATTTTTATAAAAATCCACACAAAAAATGGCACTTTTATTAAATTAATACCAAATAAAAATATTTGTTATTATATTAATAAAAAAGTGCCATTTTTTCAAATTCTATAATAATTAATAGTAAGAAATCTACTATATAAATTTTTCCCTATAGAATTCTTTTTAGAAAGCCATCCTATAAGAAAAGATGCTACTATCATTCCTATAACCCCAACAGAGTCAACTATTCCATATTGAAAATCTGAAACTTTTAAAATAATTTTACTAATATAAGTACTTCCTACAGTAAGAGATCCAAATGTAAAATTCAAAATTATTGCTAAAGTAACTATATTTATAATCTCTTTTCTTTTTACTATAAATCCTATCCCCTCTTTAAATTCACCAATAAAACTATTAAAAGAAAGTTTTTCTCTTTTTTTAGCATTCCTAGGTATAACTAAAAATACCTCTGAAAGTGCTGATAAAAAGAAGGAAATTGAATTTATTATAAAAACCCCCTTTAATCCTAAGCTCCCATAAGCTAGTGCAGCAATAGCTGGTGATATAACACTTCCAATAGACATCAATAAGGAATTTAAAGCATTTGCTTCTACTAAATCTTCCTTTTTTGTAATAGTTGGTATTATTGTTTGCAAAGTAGGACTATCTATAGTTGATATTAAAGAAAGTATTATAACTAGAATATAAATATTAGTTAAAGATATTTCACCTGTTATAAAATAACTAATTGCAAAAATAGTTACTACAATACCACTTATTAAATCCAGTACTATGAGTATATTTTTTCTATAAAACCAATCTACTATGACTCCAGCAAATGGTCCTAAAAGAAGTTGTGGAATAAGTGCAATTGCAAGGATAGATGCAAATTTAGTTGCTGATCCTGTTGTACTTAAAACAAACAGAGATAATGCAAAGCTCTGCATATTAGAACCAATTAAAGATGTAATTTTCCCAAACATTAAAAGTGAAAAGTTTTTTTCTTTCAAAAGATTAAATTTCATATTTACCCCTTTTCTACACAATTAATGTGTAATACCTTTTTATTATTATTTTTATATTTTTACTAAAACATAAGTTCCATCACTAGCTTCTACTTCAACTAATGTTAATCCTTTGTAACTTTTCAACTCCTTAATTGCGTATATAATAAGGTCCATATCTATATAATTCATACATTTCATAAGGTCTTTTTTATCGTTATTAGTTTTACCATGTTTACTATATTCTTTAGTTATAAATTTTGAAAACCTAAGTCCACTAGTTAAAATAAACATAGGCACATATAATTTTATATTTCTATCCTTTGACTTTACTACAATCTTCATTTACCATACCTACTCAATTACAACCCTAACAACATCTCCATCACTTGAATCTACTGTAACTATTTCCCCAATCATTTCATTTTCTAATGCTGCTATTATTGTTTCAATCAGCACTTCAAAATCTATACCTTCCATATCAACATTTTTAATTGGTAGTTTTCCTGTTGCTTTAAGCACTGAGGTTATAACGGCTATAGGTAAATTAACATTTACCTTATCTCCATCTGAAGAGTCAACTTTTATTTTAAGCATTCTTCTATCATAATTCTTTTCTACTATTTGTATATCTTTTTCTTCTTTTTTGTACATTGCATCAATTAGTTCTGCACTTTTTTCTACATTAAGTTTTCCTTCTGATACCATTGTTAAAATTTTCATTAAATCTTCTCTCATTTTATTACCCCCATATATTTATTATTCTTCTTTCATTCTCTCTATTGCTTCTTGTGGCGAAATTTCTCCCTTTTCTAATGCTTCTATAACATCACTAGTAGAGCTTTTTAAATTTTTAGAATTACTTTTATATCCTAATGAATTTATTACTTCATCCAGTTTTGCTCTAACTGTGGGATAAGAAATCCCTAGTTCTTTTTCTACATCCTTTATATTTCCTCTACACATAATAAAAACTTCTATAAACTTAAGTTGATCCTTAGATAAGTACTCAAATTTAGAAAACTCAAATTCATTTTCAATAACAGTCTTACATGATGAACATTTTAATCTAGTTGCTTTCATTTTTTTATTGCATACTGGACAAGAAGTTATCACTTTATACATACTAATCTACCTCCTGTTAATTATATCTTATTCTCACTTACTAATTTTGTCAATATCAATATTAAATTTAATTATTATTTAATTAATAAAATTAATTTTCAACTTGAAATAACTTTATATTTTTAATTTCCATATTAATTTTTTAAATAATATCTTAAAAACAGTATTTTTCTTTTATTAATATAAATATTAAAGAGGCTTAGTATTTAAACTAAACCTCTTACAAATTAAATATTATATCTTGAAATTAAAATCTAAATTTTAATATATAGTGAATATATTTTTATTACTTTACGAAATATCTTTTTTCCTTAATACTCTTAATAAAGATAAAACAGCTCCAATTAAACATATAATCGTAATACTTATAAAAACAAATCTCATTGCATAAATAAATACATCTGCTCTTCCTTCAACATAACCTGAAACTTTATAACCAATTTTATTACTCATAATTGAATATAAAATACTTGTTGAAAGGCCTATTCCAATTGTTATTCCTAAATTTCTTATTAATCCGTTAATACTTCCTGCAATTCCCAGTTTACTTTTATCAACAGTTGACATTATTAATGAGTTATTTGGTGATTGAAACATAGCATTTCCTAATGATACTAACCCTATAATAAGTGCCACTACAAATAATTGTGTATTTTCTTTAAACAATATTAAAGAAAATAAACCTAATGACATAATACTTAAGCCTAAAGCAGATATTTTCTCACTTCCTATTTTATCAGAAAGGTATCCACTCACAGGTGCAACTATTGAAAGTATTATAGGAGAAACTGTCATCATTAGCCCTGCTAAGCCTGGAGAAAGTTTTAGTACATCTTGAAGATAAAAAGGTAAAATTATATTTATAGCTCCAACTGATACAAAAGAAGTAAATCCACAAAATATACTTAATGAAAATAATTTATTTTTAAATATGTATAAGTCTAACATAGGATTATGTATTTTATCCTCAATCTTAATAAATAAAAATAATAAAAGAAGTGATAATACAAATGCACCTATTATAATAGGATTCGTAATACCTAAGCTTTGAGAAAAATTTATAGAGCAAAAAAGTAGTATAATAGAAATCATAAATAAAACATTTCCTTTAATATCAAAAGATATTTTTTCTTTCTTTTTACTAAAACTTAATATCTTTAAAACTGCAATATATACTATAATTCCTATTGGTATGTTTATTAAGAATATATATTTCCAAGGTGCAACAGATACTATTAATCCTCCTAAAGTAGGTCCAACCATAGTTCCTAAAGCTACTGCTGTTCCTGACATTCCTAAAGCTCTCCCTCGTTCAGATGCTGGAAAAGTTTCTGTAATTATTCCTTGATTAGTTGCCATAGCTGCTGCAGCTCCTATAGCCTGAATTACTCTTGAAAAAATTAAAGTTGTTAACGAATAAGAAAATCCACATAATAATGAACCTATTGTAAAAATAGTTATCCCTATTCTAAAAACTCTACTTTTTCCAATAATATCGCCAGCTCTACCAAATAATAATATAAAAGCACATATTGTTATCAAATAACTAGTTACTACCCATTCGATGCCAGCCATAGTTGTTCCAAGTTCTCTTGCCATAGTTGGTAAAGCAACATTTACTATACTACTATCTAGAGTGATCATAAAAGTCATAGGTAAAACTACTAATAATATTGCCCATTGTTTCTTCATAGTTTCATCTCCTTGTAAAAAAATCATTAATCACTATATAATACTCCTATTTTTTTAAAATGAAAATCTATGAAAAAAAAGAAAATATTGAAATTTAGATAAATTTCTATATTTAACTTTAACTTTTTCATATTTTCATAAAATTTCTATGTTAAATACTTTCTTTATAATTAATTTATATTTATAACTTCTTTAAATATTTTTATTTTCAGAAAATATTGAGAATTTTGACACTAAATTTCCATATTAGAATATTAGAATATATGCTAAATAAAATTTAAAAGGAGAATTTATATGATAAAAGAATTAGGGGAGTATTAATTCATATCAACTAAAAAAATAGAGCATAAAATTTGCTCTATTTTTTAATATTATCCCTATACACAACTATGCTATTGCTTCTATTTTTCTTACTTCTTTAAGCTTTTCTTCAACTAATTCTATAAGTTTTTCTTTATCTTCCTCATTGTTTACAACATCCATTTTGTCCATGTCTATTATTAAAACGTCAGATGCATTATAGCAATTTTGAACCCAATTATCATAATCTTTCCATAAAAAATGATAATATTCTCTTAAGCTATCATCAATTTCAAATTCTCTTCCTCTTAAAGCTATTCTATTTAAAACTGTTTCAAATGATCCCTTTAAATAAATCATAATGTCAGGTGCCTTCTTAGGAAGTTCTTCTAATTCTTCTAGCATATTGTTTAAAAGATCTTCATAAATCTTCATTTCTAACTCATTTATTCTTCCAAGCTCCATGTTTTTCTTGGCAAAATACCAATCTTCATATATTGATCTATCTAAAACATTATTGTTGTTTACCAATGCTTCTTTTATGCTTTTAAATCTTGTATTTAAAAAATAAAGTTGTAATAAAAATGGATATCTTCTTTTTTGAATTTCTTCTTCACTTTCGCTATAGAATAAAGGTAATATAGGATTATCATCTACACTTTCATAAAATACATCTGAATTGAAATGATTTCCTAGAATTTCAGCAACAGAACTTTTACCAAGTCCAATCATTCCTCCAACAACTATCAACATGCTTCACCTATCCTTTACTTTTTGTCTTTCTCTATATTACATAATAAAAAAATCACTTTCAAGTCTTGACTTTTATAATTTGTACTACATATGGTGCTATAAGTTTTAAAAACACTATATGTTGTGTAATTATCAAAATATTTTAAATCTTAGTTTCATAAATAAAAAGAGTCTTGATATTGATATTTTAATCAATGCTCAAAACTCTTATTATTTATATGTTAATCTACATTAAATTCAATATTTGCTTTTTTATATTTATAAATTCTTCAGTAATAACTATATTTTCATTTCTTTCTTTAGGTAAATTAACTATAATCTCCCCCTTAATAATTGCAGGCTTTTCTGAGATTATATAAATTCTATTTGAAAGTAATATTGCCTCTTCTATATCATGAGTTATAAATAATATAGTTGAATTCATTTCTTTTGTTAAATCTAATAACCATCTTTGCATCTTCCTTCTTGTCATAGAATCTAATGCTCCAAAAGGTTCATCTAAAAGCATAATATCTTTAGATGTTAAATATGTCTTTAAGAAATTAGCTCTTTGCTTCATTCCACCTGATAATTGAGATGGATATTTATATTCAAAACCACTAAGTCCAAAGTCATTTATATGTTTCTTTACTTCTTCCCTAGAATCCTTCTTATTTTTACCCTTAAAAATAAGTGGAATACCTATATTATCTATTACCTTCTTCCACGGAACCATCATATCCTTTTGATACATATAGCTTATATCACCATTTATATTAATTTCACCCTTATCACTGCTAATAATATTAGTTAATATATTAAATATAGTACTTTTTCCACTTCCTGAAGGTCCAAGTATTGAAATTAACTCTCCTTCATTAACTTCAATATTGATATCCTTTAATATTTCCATGTTATCAAAGGATTTAGAAATATTTTTTATTAAAATCTTATTTTGATAAGAATTCATTTGTATAAGCCTCGCTTGCTTTCATATCCTTATTAATTAATTTATTATCATACAAGAATTTAGTATAGTTATCCCATACACTCTCCTTCATTTCTCCCCAAATATTAGTACCTTCCATATACTTATCAGCTAGATATTTTTGACTTTCTATTGCTAATTCTTCACTTATTTCAGGCACCTTGCTTACTAATAATTTAGCAGCTTCTTCTGGATTTTCTATTGCATCTTCATATCCTTTTGTAGTTGCTTCCATAAACTTTTTAGCTAAATCTTTCTTATTATTAACTGTATTCTCAGTTGTAGCAATAATAGGAGTATAGTAATCTAAAGCTGGATCCAAATCTCTAACTGGAATATAATTAATATCAAAACCTCTAAGCTTTGCTTCAATATTTGTCCAAGCTTCAAAAGTCCATTCAAAGTCTAAATTATTTTTAGTTGCTATAAAGAAGTCTTCTGTACCTGCATCTACCATCTTTAATTTAGTAAAATCAGCTCCGTTTTTCTCCATAACAGCCTTTAAAATAGCTTCTTCTGATGGACTTCCCCATCCACCGTAAACTTTATTTTCAAAGTCTTTTACAGTCTCTATTCCCTTTTCTTTAGGTGATGTAAAGCCTGATGTGTTATGTTGTATTATAGCTGCTATTGCCATAACAGGTAATGGACTATCTGATGTTCTAGCATAAGTTAAATCTTCTTGATAACTAACTGCAAAATCACCTTTTCCTGCAGCAAGAAGCTGTAGAGATGATCCTTCTGATGGCTGAATTATTTCAACATCTAAACCTAAATCCTTATAATATCCTTTTTCCTGTGCTACATAGAACCCAGTATGATTAGTATTAGGTGTCCAATCTAAAATTAATGTAACCTTTTGTAAATCTCCATCTTTGCTAGTTTCTTTATTATTACTACATCCTGTAAATAAAGTTAATGCTGCTACTGATGCTAATACTACTGATAATAACTTCTTTTTTATCATTATTTTCACCTCTAACTAATTATTTTCCCTTTTACTATTTGTTTTTTTATAATTCCATGGAGTAAAAATTTTTTCCATAATTGAAACTAAAATAAATATTGCCATACTTATAGCTACTATTATAACTATGGCTGCAAACATTTTATCTAAAGCATAGGCACTTCTTGCTCTTGTCATATATACGCCAAGTCCCTTATCTCCTCCAAGCCATTCTCCAATTACTGCTCCCATAATACTATAAGTTGCAGCTATTCTCATACCTGAGAAGAAACTTATCATTCCATAAGGAAGCTTTAAATGTATAAATATATTAAGCTTAGATGCTCCCATAAGCTTAAAGTGATTTATTAAATCCTTGTCTACACCTTCTAATCCATCTACTATACTTATTACTATTGGGAAAAAACATACAATTACAACTACAATTATTTTAGGTAAATAACCAAAGCCAAACCATATAATAAAAAGTGGTGCCAAAGCAATAGTTGGTATAGTTTGTGATATAACTAAAACTGGATAAAGAGCTTTCTTTATTAATGGAACCATATCCATAATTACAGCTAGTATAATAGATAGTCCTATAGAAATTATAAATCCAACAGAGCCTTCATATAATGTTGCTAGTATATGAGGTATCATGACTTTAAAGTCACTAATTAATACCTTAATAACATCCGTAGGAGCTGGCATAATGTATTTTTCTATTCCTCCTGCTCTTACAGCTACTTCCCATATGCTTAATAAAATTAATATAAATATTATAGGTGCAAGTTTATTCCCTATATTTTTTGATTTTTTCATCCATAGTCACGCCTTCTTTTTTATAGTCTATTTTAACCATAGAACAAACTCTTGATGCACCTTCTTCTGTACATATCTCTTGAGCCTTCTTCACTATCTCTAGTAAGTCATCTAGTTCTCCCTCCATTGTGGTTTCCATTGCTCCAACTTCATACTTTACTCCAGTAGAAGCAATATACTCAATAACCTTGTCCACTACAGGATAAATTCTTTCTTCACTAACTGAAGGTATAACCTGAAGACTTACATTGCAAAGTGCCATAAAAAATCCCTCCTATATATTAAAATTAACTTAAATAATTTTTCTTAAATCTGATAGAGTATATAAAAACAAAAAAAACAGCATCCCTTGATAAGAATGCTGCTCAATAGCTTAATTTGTAATGAAAAACAATACTATTCTCCCTACGTTGGCATTATCCAAATCAGGTTTATGGGTCAAAATTGTATCAATTTTATCTCAGACAGTTCACTGCCCCCCCAGATAAATTATTAAGTTTATATATACATAGTATTCATTTTGGTTATAAATGTCAAGCTAATTAATAATAATTATTAATTATATACCTTTGTGGTTTATTATTACTTTATTTTCTATGCTCCATATATAACAACTAAAACTCCTTATTTAATAACCTTTTAAAATTTTCTTCAACAATGCCTAAAAACTCATTCACATTAACATCCTTAAATTGAGCTACTTTCTCATATACTTTTATTATTTCACTTGGATATCCATACTCTCCATTAACCCATTCTAATGCTGTTGGTCCATCAGTTTCAATAAGTAATTTATCTATAGGTATTCTACTTAAGACTTCATAAGTTTTTTCTGAATATCCTATATCTACACTTATAGTAAAATAACATCCAAGATCAATTAACTTTTCTAGTGTATTTATATCCCCACTATACCAATGAATTATTGCTTTATTATAATTATATTTTTTAAGAGCCTCATATATCTCTTCTTCTGCATCTTTAGTGTGAAGGCTTATAACTTTATTTCTCTTAATGCTTTCTTCTAACATAAAGTAAAATATCCTTCTTTGTGGCTCAAAGGTACTCTTATCTTCTACCCAAAGATAGTCTAAACCTATTTCCCCTATAATTTCACTTTCTTCAATATATGGAATAAGCTCTTGTAAATCTTCCTTATATTCTGCTGCCTTCCATGGATGTATACCAAAACAAGGCATAATAAATTCACTTTTCTTACTGTACTCTTTATTTTTAATATAACTTTCTATATTCATACTATTAGCTATAGTAAGTATCTTATTATCATTAATATCGCTTATTGCTTCTTCAATTTTATCTTCAAAAAAATCTAAATGTGTATGACAATCTATATACATATAATCTCCTTTCATAAAGATGATTAATTAATATCTATATACTAAAGAGTAATTTATTATTCTTAATTATTTTTATTACTTAAATACTCAATGAGCTTTATTTCCCATTTAGAATCTGAAATATAGTCTTCTTTATTATCTAAATAATATTTAAGTAAATATATTTCTTCTTGTGAAAAAGCTTTAAATAATTCTATACTGTCTTCTCCCCAAAAGCACTCACTTAATATTTCTACTAAATCTCCTATACTTTTGACTTCTTGCTTTACAATAGATACTTTATCTGAAATAAATCTACAATCTTTTATTTCAGTAATTAAGTTACGTAGCTTTTCGTTATCCATAAGCTCATTATTTATAAATATATCTTTTTCAAAATTCTCTTCATTTTTGAAACTTAGAAATATATTTTCAATATCTCCTGTTAATAATCCAACTTCTATTCTAGGATAGATATTTATCACTGATTTTTTAATATATTCTATTTCTTCTTTATCGATTATGCCTATAGTGTTGCATACTCTATTGGATGAATTTATTAATTCTTCAATGATCTCCTCTTTAGAAAGTCCTTTAAATATACTTAATAACATTTCTCTCTCTATTTCCGAAATATTTAATTTAAATATATCTCTACCTAGAATTTCAAGTCCTATAGCATTTGTTAGTATAGGCTCAAAAATATTAATTAATAACCCTTTATAATCTTTGCAATACCCATTTAATATATTAATAATTTTATCCCTATGGAATGCTTTACAAAATTTATTTTCTATAAGCAATGATTTCAAATATTCATTTATATATTCAATTCCACAAAGGCTTTCAGATACAGGATTAGAAAGCTGATAATCTATGCTACATTCTATTTTATGAGCAAAGAATCTATAATCATATCTTTTAAATGATGATTTTATTTCCTTTAATGTATCATTGTAAGATATGTTCCCAATATTAGATGAGTTTTTTAAAACATCCTCTAATAGATTTTTACCTATTACAATCATAGACTCTATTATTTCCCATGAATCCTTTAATAAATCAATTAAATCTTTTTCCATTAAACTTTTAATTGGATCTTTTAATATCTTTAATTCTAAACCAAGAGAAAAACAAATTGATTTAAGCAACTCTTCCACAACTTCTATTGGAACTGAAGTACTATCTCCCATGGTATATCTTTCAGTCCATTTTCCAAGTAAATTGTAAATCTTTGCTTCAATTAACATTCTCTCTTCTTTAGTAATATTTCCGTCTATTTGTATTTCATCAGAAAATACTAATAAACTAGTATTATTTTCTTCCATAATACCTCCAAAACTTTATTCATACTTTTGCTAATCATTAATTAAATATTATAATATTTATTAAATATCAGTATATCTACCTCTAAATCCATATCTTGTATTTCTACAAAGCTCCTCTAAATTAGTTTCGCTCAAATACTCTAAGGATCCTTGGCACTCTTCATTAAAATGAATTTTCATAAAAGTGATAAGTTCGTCATCAGCTATTTGCTCCATAGCTTCACCTTTAAAGTAATAAAAGCAGTCTTGAAGTTCCATTAAAGTATCTTTATAATTTTGTTGCATTATATAAGGGGAATCACAAAAAGCTTCTACTATCTTTTTCATAACGCCTTCTGAAAATTCAATTCTTCCTGTATCCTTTAGTGCCTTAAAACGATACTCAACTAGCTCATTAATATCTTCATCAGATAAAGTTAAGCCGTATTTAATAGTTAGTTCATTGCAACCTTTAAGTTCTATTACAGCTTGCTTTTTTTGTATATTCTGAAATGCTAAAGTAATATTTTCATTCATGCAAATCACCTCTTTAATACACTCTACTCCTAACATAGCACTACTACAAGACTTGAAATTTTTAGAATTTTGTGGTAATATATAAGTGTAAAATAAATATTTTTATCAAATTTTCTTCATTTATAGTTTACTAACTTAAAATTAACATATATAAAAATAACTCTAAGTAGATGAACGACATAATCTACTTAGAGTTATTTTTAGTTTAAATTTAGCTTCTATCTAATATTAATATATTTTTATATATCCTAATCATAGTTTGCATATAATATGAGTTATAATTATCTATTGTATTTCTATCAGCATTAATTAATCTACTTTTAATCACAAAACTTTTGAAGGTCACTTTTTCCTCCTCCTATCTTTGATAAGTTATTTAATATACATAGAAGAAGCTTTCTCTCTATTAATTTTTTTCTATACTATTTATAATATATCCATCTTTTAAAAATACAATTTTTTTATGTTAATTCATCTTCATTTAATTTACTTATATTTATTTGAATTAAGTTATTATAAATAAAAAAGATAACTTAGTAACCAACTAAATTACTAAGATATCTTCATTACTATTCAGATAAATCTTTTAAAAACTATCCATAAATAAGTTCTTTCCTTACTAATTTTTCTAAAGTTCCAGTGATCATAAATCCATAATTATTTTCTATTAATTACTATTTATAATCTCTGCTTCTATTAATTTGTTTGCTTCTATCTCTTTTTCACGCTTATCTGTTATAAACTTCTCCATCTCAGCTTCTTTTTTCTTATCAAGAGGATAAAACATCATAGCAATAACTGAACATAAAAATGCAGCTGCTGGAATTAAGCTTTTCATGTATACAATTGCTTTTAATGTTTCTGGTGTTTGTTGTGTAAGATTTGCTGAATATCCTACAAACTGAAGGACATAACCCATTATAAATGCTCCAAATGCTTGTGAAAGTTTATTTACAAATGTAAATGTAGATGAAACTAATGCCGACCCATTTATACCAATTTTCCACTCTGCATAATTAGCAGAATCTAAAACAGCTGATCTACATAACATATTTGTAATAGCACCAATAAGAACTGATGATATTAAGAATATCATAATTAAAAAAGTATTTTTTACAGGAGCAAATATTAACCCAAGTGCTGGAATAATAGCTAGTGCTTCAGCTAAAATTATCCCCTTTCTCTTTCCAAGTTTACCTACATACCATCCAACTATAGCAATCAATACAAAAGAAAATATAGCGGTTGCCCATCCAAGATAACCCATGAGATGTTGTTTTTCTCCCATATTATATTTAAAAAAATACATATTTAGTCCATTTCCGATTTGAAGAGCTAAAGCATCTGTCCCAAAACTAATAAGTACCATTAATAAAGCTATATTAGAAGTAACAACTTTTATTTTATCTTTAAAAGGTATTTTCTTAGTTGATTGAGCTTTAGTATCTAGAGTAGGATTGTAAACATCAAGTTTTCTAACAGACATTGCAGATAATATAAACATTATTGTACAGAATATTGCAAAAATTACTGTTACTTTAAACCATGCATCTTTATTTCCATCACCACCAAACCACTTTAACATATAAATAGCTAATGATACAGCTGCTAAATTTCCTATATTGCCAAGGGCTTGGAAGATAGCTTGAACCTTTGTACGACGAGTTGTGCTATTACTCAAAATAATTGGAAGTGCAAGTTGCGGAATTTGTACAACTGTCCACGCTAAACTATACAAAATATAAGTTGTATATGCATAAACTATTTTTCCACTTACACTTAAATCTGGAGCCATAAACATTACTACAAATATAATTCCTAATACCGGTGCTCCAAAGGTTATATATGGTCTATATTTACCAAATTTTTTAGTATTAGTTCTATCGATAATCATTCCCATAATTGGATCTGTTAATGCATCTATAAGTCTAGCTACCATAAATATTGTTCCTGCTACCGCAGCTGAAATACCTAAAACATTTGTGTAATAAAACATAATATATGTTCCTACAAAAGCGAATATTGCCGTATTAGCAATATTTCCTATACTATACAAGTAAACTTCCTTATTTGAAGCCTCTAATTTTTTCATAATTTTCCCCCCATTTTTATTAAGTTAGTGTAAAGTTTTTACACTACTTTTTTTCTATTTTTCTTTATATATCAA
>ERZ857882.2856-NODE-2856-length-17239-cov-4.332111_pt1 | contig 17239 bp, 15 predicted proteins | sample MGYA00519697_ERZ857882 | MGnify/ENA primary metagenome ERZ857882 (study PRJEB31778, sample SAMEA3449373) | human gut metagenome | biome: human gut; feature: human-associated habitat; material: faeces | place: United Kingdom | collected 2010/2012 ...
ACACTCCGTTTCAAGGCACTGGACGAGATCTCCCGGAGGGAATTGATCGAGACCAAACTATCGGATCAAAAAATATCGGGTTATTTCGGGGCCGACGTGTTCGACCGCGAAACCATGCGGCAATATATCGCCAAAGATGCTTACGAAAGCCTCTGCAATGCGATCGACGAAGGGCGGAGCATCGACCGCAAATTCGCAAACCAGATCGCACAGGGTAGGAACGCGGAGCAACGCACTACTCGCATTGGTTCCAGCCGCTGAACGACTCGACCGCAGAAAAACACGACGCTTTCTTCGAACCGATGCAGGGCGGTGGTTCGTTCGAAACCTTCAAAGGGGAACTGCTCGTACAGCAGGAACCCGACGCGTCGAGTTTTCCCAACGGAGGATTGCGCAACACGTTCGAAGCGCGCGGCTATTCAGCCTGGGATCCGTCGTCTCCGGCCTTTATCATCGACAAAACCCTCTGCATCCCAAGCATTTTTATCGCTTATACGGGCGAAGCGCTCGACTTCAAGACCCCGCTGCTCAAATCGCTGCAAGTGGTTTGCAAAGCCGCAGAGGATGTCTGCCAATATTTCGACAAAGATGTCAAAAAGGTGAACGTCACGCTGGGCTGGGAGCAGGAGTACTTCCTGGTAGACGAAGCGCTCTTCCTCGCACGTCCCGACCTGATGCAAACCGGAAGGACGCTGATGGGGCACATCGCGGCAAAAGACCAGCAGCTCGACGACCACTATTTCGGAGCGATCCCCGACCGGGTACTCGAATTCATGAAGGACTTCGAGCAGCAAGCCTACCGGCTCGGCATTCCGCTCAAGACCCGGCACAACGAAGTGGCGCCCAACCAGTTCGAATGCGCTCCGATGTTCGAGGAAGCGAACATCGCCGTCGACCACAACACGCTGCTGATGACCATCATGCGACGCGTCGCACTCAGGCACAAACTGAGAGTGCTGTTCCACGAAAAGCCGTTTCTGGGCGTCAACGGATCGGGCAAGCACTGCAACTGGTCGCTGTGCACGAATACGGGCGTCAATCTGCTGGCCCCGGGCAAGACTCCGAAGAACAACATTCAGTTTCTGGCCTTCTTCGTCAATACGATCATGGCCGCGCACAAGTTCGGCGTCCTGTTCATGGCCTCGATCGCCACGCAGTCGAATTCGCACCGGCTGGGAGCCCACGAGGCCCCTCCGGCCGTGATGTCGGTTTTCACGGGCTCGACGCTGTCGGCCGTGCTCGACTCGCTCGAACAGCGCGTAAGCGAGAAGAAGATGACGCCCGACGAAAAAACCGAGATCAAACTCGACATCGGCAAGATACCCAATATCCTGCTCGACAACACGGACCGCAACCGCACCTCGCCTTTCGCGTTCACGGGTAACCGGTTCGAGTTCCGCGCGACAGGCTCGTCGAACAACTGCGCCGCCCCGCTGATCGTCATCAACACCGCGATCGCCGAGCAGCTGACGCAATTCAAGGAAGAGGTCGACAAGCTGATCGCCAAGGGTATCAAAAAGGACGAGGCCATTCTGCAAATCATCCGCAAATACATCATCGAATCGAAAAACATCCGTTTCGAGGGAAACGGATACAGCGCCGAATGGCTGCGCGAGGCGGCCGAGCGCGGGATCGAGAGCATCGGCAGCGTGCCCGACGCGTTCAAGGTCTCGGTCCGCAAGGATGCGATCGCGCTGTTCGAGAAGCACGGTATCTTCAACGAGGCCGAACTGCACGCCCGTTACGAGATCAACATGGAAAATCTGGTCAAGAAAATCCAGATCGAATCGCGCGTACTGGCCGACCTGGCGGCGAACCATATCGTTCCGACGGCGATCCGCTACCAAAACATATTGATCCAGAACGTCAAGGGACTTAAGGACATTCTTCCCGACGAGTATGCCGACATGGCCGCCGAGGAAATCCGGACGATCCGCAAAATCGCCCGGTACGTCAAGGCGATCCGCGAGAACACCTACCATATGGTCGATGCCCGCAAGAAGTACAATGCCATGGACGACATCGTCGCCCGGGCCACCGGTTACTCCGAGGAGGTGCAGCCCTATCTGGACAAGATACGCCACGATATCGACAAGTTGGAACTGATCGTCGACGACGAGCTGTGGCCTCTGCCCAAGTACCGGGAGATGATGAGCATCAACTGAATCAGGAATCCGGAGTCCGGACAAGAACGGGAAAACGCTATGCAGCAGACGGCAGCCGGTTCGGGAACGAAACCGGCTGCCGACACGATCGGAGGGAGTGCTGTAGCCCGAGGTCGTGACGCGGACACGCCGTGCCCGACGCCGATCGATACGAGTCGGCGCTTGCACCGGAATGCTTCCGCTAATGAAACGGTCATTTGAGAGGTCCACGTCGGCTTTCCGGCTCTTTCAGCGCGTGACGAATTTCGTTTGGCTACGCACGATCGGATAGCGAGAAGACCGAGCGGGCGATCGACGGGAACGGGGATCGCAACCTGTCCGAAATGACAGGCCGTCAACGCGGCAGCGGCCATGCTCAACGTACGGAATCCGAACCGGCGGTCGATTTCCTGACGGACAAATTCGGTCCGCACGGCCAGATATCCGCCCGTTGAACGAAGCCGGGCCGATACCTGCGCTGCGTAAATAATTAGGAAGCGCCCGGGCCTCAGAGGGTCCGGGTGCTTGTTATGCGATCACTCGGATTTCCGTACCAACGGGTAAAACCTCTACCGCCTTCCGTTCAACGCGTCGCGATCCAAATCGCCGCGACGAAAGCCGGCAACGCGATCACCGCCGTTACGATAGTCTTTGTACAGGGCTTTTTCGGTTTGAAAACGATATTTTCCATCATTCAAATACCATAATAACCGCTCTTTTACTCATCTGCGGCATATCTCGCGGAAATCGCAGTAGGCGCATACCGAACGGTCCTCGCACTGCTCGAACGGCTTGGAAAAGTCGAACAGTTCCGAGAGCGTTTTCTGCAGATGCCCGTTCAACGACTCACGATAGTCCGAGAAACGAAGTACCGGACGGTCGCCCTCGACGAGCAGAGGCGAAAAGCGCTCGTCCTGCATCGAGCGGACGTAATAAAGCGCCGGCTGCACGTCGCAGTTTTCGGACTGCGACAGCATCATCGCATAGAGCAAAGTCTGCAAAACAGCCGGGCTCCGCTCGGCAGCAACAGAAGAAAACAGCGCGGCGACGTCGCGGAAACAGTTGTGAGGCTTACCCGTCTTGTAGTCCACCACGCGCAGCGCTCCGTCCGAAAGCCGGTCGATCCGGTCGGCCTTGCCGGCGAAACCCACCGACCGGACACGGCCGTCCCGCTCGAGCGGGACGCGATACTCGACCGGCGCCTCGAGACGCTCGACGGCATACCCCCGTTGCGAAGCGTCGTAAGGCAATATGCAGGAATCGATATACTTGCGGACGACGTCTCGCACCAGCAGCACGCTCCCGCCGTACTCCTCCTCGGTAGCTTTCGGGTCCTGCAAGTACTCCTCGTTCACGGCCCGCACGACCGCCTCCTTTACGGCCGGCGTACCCGGCAGGGAAGCGATGGTCCGCTGCGGGCTTGGATCGCCGAGCAACGGCATGTAGAGCAACTCCATGGCCCGATGCAGTATCGTGCCGAACATCGGCAGGTCGACCTCCTCAGCGATCTCCTCGACCGGCTTCAATCCCGCCACATGACGGAAATAGAATCTCAAAGGACATTCGACATACTGATAAAAGGCCGTCGGCGACAGGGAGCGCCCTCCCCCGTCGAGATACTCCTCCAGAATACGCGCGGTACGTCCGGTTTTCGAGGCCGAGACGGGTTCCGTCTTCGTCAAATTCACGCCGAGCCGGATCGCGCGCCTCAGCGGCCGGTGCGGCGACTCGTACTCCAACTGATAGACATAGCGGCTGGGCTCGCCCGTACGCTTGTCGTCGCTGCGCGAGCAGTAGGCCAGGTGGACGGTCTCCGCCCGTTGTAGCAACCGGTAGAAATAGTAGGCATAGACGCCCTCGTGGTGCTGCGGAGTCGGTAAGCCGTAGGCATACCGCAGATTGTAGGGAATGAACGAAGACGAAACCGCCCGGTTGCCGGGAAAGGTGTCGTCGTTGACCGACAGCACGAGCACATGCTCGAAATCGAGGTTGCGCGTCTCGAGTATCCCCATGATCTGCACGCCGGAAAGCGGCTCGCCCTCGTAAGGGATGCGCACATCCTGCAGCATTTTGCGCAGCAGTGAGGCGAAGACAGGTGTCGTGACCTCCAGACCGCTCCCGGCGAGCGAGTTCTCGAGCCGGCAGATCCGGTCGACGATCACCGAGAAAAACTCCCTCCGCTGCCGGACATCGTCTGCCGACGCGGCATGCAGGATCACCAGCGACAGCGAGTCGCGGATATATGCGGAAAGCTCCTGCCATGAGCCTGCCGGCGCGAACAGCGGATCGATCACCGAGCCCGGAACGAGCATGCTCCGGCGCACGTAGATCGACTGCCGGCGCAGTATCTCGGCCGCAAGCCCGGCTGCCGCCGGGTCGCAGGCCCGGACATAGGGATGCAGAAGCAATCCGGTCACATCGCTGTGATAGTACATCGGCTCGCCGTCGCGGCCCGGCTTTCTGCGACTCTGAAGCTCGACGAGCCGCTCGACGAACGAATAGGCCATCGTCTGGCGCAACGGATAGCCCATCGTCACATTGACCTGCTCGATCTGCTCGCGCAGAGCACGCAGATCGTCGATGACCTTCTGGTCGCTGTCCATGATCTCACTGATAAAGTCCATGGCGCTCAGCAGGTCGGTAAAACTCGCAGCGTTGAAAAGCACCGACCAGTACGACACCGTGCCGCGCTCTTCCATGGAGCGCACGCGCGCGCAGAACTTTTCGTACTGGCGCTTTTCTTCCTCTTCGTTTTCGCGGATCTCCTGCTCGGTCTGCTCAATGAGCGTTTCGTACTCGCTGATGAGCGACTCCACGTTCCTGATCTCCGACTGGAGGATGTTGATCTGCTTGTCGATATTCTCCTTTTGTGCAAGCGCGGTGTTCTTGTTGTTCTGAATGGATTTGAGTTCCTTTTCAAGCTGCGCCTTTTCCGAGTTCATGCCGCTGAGCTCATCTTTGAGCTTATCGATGTCCGCCTGCGTGACGGCAGAGGCCTCCTGCACCATGGAAAGCGGCGTCAGCTCCGTCATCGTCAGCGCCAGAACAACGGCAAGGGCAAGCACGATGCGTGCGATTTTTCTCTGCTTCATCGTCCGCCCCCCTTACACGCGCAGGAACTTGCGGATCGCGGTCAGGCTGCCGCCCACGCCGATGAGGATACCGGCGGCGGCGAAAATAGCCGCAACGGGCTGCCAGATCGCCGTAAAGTCGACGATCGTCAAAAGCTGCAGCCGGTCAGACATGGCAAGACTCTTGGCGACCGACTCATAGAGCAGCCATTGCAGGCCAAAGCCCAGCACCGCGCTGAGAAGGCCGATCATAAAGCCCTCGTACACAAACGGCCAACGGATAAAGCCGTTCGTCGCGCCCACCATCTTCATAATGGCGATCTCATCGCGCCGGTCAAAGGTCGTGAGCTTGATGGTGTTGGAGATGATAAAGACGGACACGAGCAGCAAGATCGCAATAAGCGCGATACACACAACGCCCGCGATGTTGCGCAGCGTGATCAGGCCGCCGGAGATGTCCTCGTCCACGCGCACCTTGGCAACGCCGTCGACATTGTCGAAGATATCCTGCGCAGTCTTGCCGGAAATGCTCAGATCGTCAACATAGACAGCATAGCGGTCGCGCAGGATCTCGGGATCGAGATTCTGAAAAAGCTCGTCGCCCTCATACTTTTCTTCGAAGGATTCGATCGCCTCTTCCTTGCTGATGAAGATGCATTCCTTCACATTGTCTCGCTGCTCGATGGCGCGGCCAACAGCCTTGGTCTGCGCCTCATCGCAGTTTTCATCTACGAAGGCAAGGATCTCGTACTCGCTCTCAAGTTTTTGCAGCTGCACCTGCGCGTTGTAGGCCACGAGCGAAAACGTCCCCATGACCACAAGGCAGGCCACCGTGATGCCCACCGCCGCAAAGGACATGAAACCGTGCGAGAACATGTTGCGCATGCCCTCGCCGAAAAAGTAAGTAAAATCGTGTTTGCGCATAGCCTTACCTCGCGTTGTAGCCGACGCCGTCAACATCGCTCATGATGAGTCCCTGGTCGAGCGTGATGACGCGTTTTCTGAACTGGTTGACAAGATCCTTCTCGTGTGTGACGACGACCATCGTCGTGCCGAGCTGATTGATGCGCTCCAAAAGGCGCATGATCTCCAGCGAGCGCGCGGGATCCAGGTTGCCCGTCGGCTCGTCGGCGATGATGGTGCTCGGGTTGTTGATGAGCGCGCGCGCGATGGCCACGCGCTGCTGCTCGCCGCCGGAGATCTCGTTGGGATAGCGGTCGGTCTTTTCCTCCAGTCCCACCAGCTCAAGCACATAGGGAATGCGCTTTTTGATCTCGCGCGGCGACGCGCCCACGGCGCGCATGGCAAAGCTCAGGTTTTCGTAGACCGTCTTCTTCTCGATCAGGCGAAAGTCCTGAAAGATGACGCCGACCGAACGCCGCAGCAGTGGGATCTGCCGCTCGGCAATGTTCGTCAGGCTGAAGCCGTTGACGGCGATCTGCCCCTCCGTCGGCGTGATCTCGCCGGTGAGCAGCTTGATGATCGTGGATTTTCCGCTGCCGCTCGGGCCGACAAGAAAGACGAACTCTCCGTCCTCGATGCGCAAGGAAATGCCCTTGAGCGCCGCCGTCCCGGTTTCGTATTCTTTTACTACATCGCTCAGCCGTATCATGCTCTTCCCTCAGTTTCCGGCAGGTTCTGACTCGATCCCGCAAAATTTCAGCTTTTATTATAGCGCGCCGCGCACGCAATGGCAACAGATAATTATGTAAACTCTCATTTTTTGGCAAAAAAGCGCAAAAAAAGGGCTGCCCGAAGGCAGCCCTGAAAAACTTCTTGCGTTACGCCTCAATGCCGCGGGACGCGAGGTACTTTTTGACCATGAGCGCGACCTTGAAGGTGATGGCGTCGTCGAACTCACGCAGGTCAAGCCCCGTGAGCTTCTTGATCTTTTCAAGACGGTAGACAAGCGTATTTCTGTGGACGAACAGCTTGCGCGCCGTTTCAGAGAGGATCAGGTTATTCTCGAAGAACTTGTTGATCGTGAAGAGCGTCTCCTTGTCGAGCGCATCGATCGGGTTCTTCTTGAAAACCTCCTGCAGGAACATCTCGCACAGCGTCGTCGGCAGCTGATAGATCAGGCGGCCGATGCCGAGATTTTCATAGCTGATGATATATTTTTCCGTATCAAAGACCTTGCCGACCTCGATGGCCATCTGCGCTTCCTTATAGGACTTGGCAAGGTCGCGCAGGTGCGTGGCCACGGTGCCGATGCCGACGACCACCGTGCTTTCGCCGTTCACGCGCAGCGCTTCTTCGATCAGTGCGGCAGTCTTTTCCAGATCTCCCATCTCCACGTTCTCGCCCAGCTGCTGCACGAGCACCACGTCGTCCTCGCCCATGGAGAGGACAAAGCTCGTCTGCCGGTCGGGGAAGATGTTCTGCACCGCCTCGACAGGCACCGCATCGGCCTTATCGTCCGTGCGGCGGATCACAAACACGCCGCGGTTGAGTTCCGCTTCCACGTGCAGCTCCTTGGCGCGGACGTAAATGTCGCTCAGGAGAATATTGTCGGAGAGGATGCTCTTGACGAACGACGTTTTGTCGTGCTTTTCCTCGTAATAGCTCTTGGCGGTGTTGAGCGCAACGGTCGCCATGCTGCACACCGTGGCACTGAGGGCATCTTCGCCGCGGGTAAAAGCGGCAAAGTCGAACTGACCGCCCCAACCCTCGAGCGCTTTGAAGGTCTTGCCTTCGAGCGCCGTGCAGACGCCCTCCGCCTCGTTGATGGGCTGAACCAGATGCGGCCAGCGCTGGCCGATCTCCGGCAGGTCGGTGCAGGCGATGACCGTACCCTCGGAGTCGATCACGCCAATGACCGTATCGGTCGTTTCCTTAAACTGCAAAACGATGTTCTGAAAAATCCTACCGGACATATTCCGTGCCTCCTTGATGTATTAGGGAGTTTGTGCATTTTGTCAACCTGATAAGGATATTATACTGTCTTCTTCTGACATTTGCAAGGACTTTTTTCTCTTTTCACCAATTTTTTTTGCGTTTTTTAGGCATTCTGTAAATGTCAAAGTTTCCCTCGTCAATTCCCGGCCGTTTTCCCTTGGGCAAAATGCCCACTTGCCCGCAGATTTTCGATCTCCTGTGCCGTGAGCAGGCGGTATTCCCCTTTTCCGAGCGTTTCGTCCAGCACAAGTGCGCCCATGGAAAGGCGCTTGAGATAGACGACAGGTTTTCCCCGTGAGGCAAGCATTCGTTTGATCTGGTGGAACTTGCCCTCGCGGATGGTGATGAGCGCCTCGCTCTGCGCGTCGCTCTTTAAAATCTCAAGCTTTGCCGGAAGGCATTCAAGCCCGTCGCCGAGCGTGATGCCCTGCACAAAGGCTTTACAGTCAGCGTCGTCGAGCGCGCCGTCGGTGCGGACAAAGTAGACCTTGTCGACGTGCTTTTTCGGCGCGAGCAGATCGTGCGCGAGCGCGCCGTCGTCGGTGAGCAGCAGCAGGCCCTCGGTATCCTTATCGAGCCGCCCGACAGGGAAAAGCCCGATCTTGCGATATTCCGGCGCAAGCAGATCGAGCACGGTCTCTCCGCGGCCGTCCTCAGTCGCCGACAGCACGCCCGCAGGCTTGTGGAGCATCACATAGGTGTGCGCGCGGTATCCGATCTCTTCACCGTTCACGCGGATGCGCGCGGTCAAGGGGTCGCACTTGTCCTCCGCGCTCGCGGCAATGCGCCCGTCGACGAGCACGCGCCCCTCGCGCACAAGGAGCTTGACCTCGCGGCGCGAATAGCGCCCGGTGGAGGCGATGATCTTGTCGAGTCTCTGCTGTGCCATGGTGATTTCCGCCTTTCTGTATGCTAAGAGGTAGTGTAGCATACTTTTGCCGCCGGTGGAATAGCTTTTGAGAGAAAGGGTGTGGTCGCTTCATGTTCATCATCACCGCCAGGTGTTCCAAGCGCCGGATCGTCAAGATTCTGCTCGTCTTTGCGCTCCTGCTCGCGCTCTTTTTCGCGCTGCGCGCATGCAGGCATTCCGCTCCGCCGCCCATCGCCGCCGGAACGAATGAAGAGCGCATCTCCTATCTTTCCTCCCTCGGCTGGGCCGTCGCCCCGCAGCCGATCGAAACGCTCAGCATCACACTGGGAGAAACGCTCGAGGAGCCTTATTTAAGCTACAACGCGCTCCAGCTTGAGCAGGGCTTTGACCTCACGCGCTATTGCGGGAAAACGCTTTCCCGCTACACCTATGTTGTGACAAATTATCCCGATCCGGCGCGTCCCTGCCAGCTGAATCTCTATGTCTGCGACGGTGTCGTCGCTGCGGGCGACCTCGTCTGCACCGGCGAAAACGGCTTCGTGGCGGGGCTTGCCTTCCCCGCCGGCTGAGCGCGTTTCCGCCTTTTCCCACGCCCTCGCCGAGAGGGCTTTTTCTTTTGACTATTGCGCGCGGCTGTGGTATGATTCTGACGAATTGATACAAAGGAATCGGCCCATGGAATTTTACACACTTGCCAGTTCGAGCGCCGGAAACGCAGCGCTCGTCTGCCACGAAAACACCCATATTCTGATCGACGCGGGCATCTCCTGCCGCCGCATCACGCAGTCGCTCGCGGCGCTTTCCCTCACGCTCGATGATCTGGACGGTATTCTCATCACGCACGAGCACATCGACCATGTACGCGCCCTGGGTACGCTGCAAAAAAAGCACGCGGTCCCGCTCTACGCAAGTTTTGGCACCGCCGCGGCGATCAGCTATCCCGCGCCGTATCTGCATGCCTTTGCCGCAGATGAGACCTTTGCCATCAAGGACTTGCAGATCCGCTCGTTCCGCACCTCGCACGATGCAAAGGAAAGCGTCGGCTACCGCATCGAGAGCAGCGACGGCTCGCTCGCCGTGCTGACCGACACCGGCTTCATCACGGACGATGCGCATGATGCAGCGCTCGGAGCGGACATGCTGCTGCTCGAGTCGAACCACGATGTCGTCATGCTCAAAAACGGCGACTATCCCTATTATCTCAAGCAGCGCATTCTCGGCGAATGCGGGCATTTATCCAACGAAGCTGCGGCGGAATTCGCCGTGGAATGCGTCCGCGCCGGCACGAGCGACATTCTGCTCGCGCACCTGAGCGACGAGAACAACTCCCCGCAGCTTGCCGAATACACCGTCGGCCGTGCGTTGCAGGCAAGCGGGCTGAGCGTCCGCCTCTCTGCCGCGCCGCGCGACACCATCAGCGAGGTACATATATGCAGAAGATCACCGTCCTTTGCGTCGGAAAACTGAAAGAGGCCTTCTATGAGCAGGCCGTGAAGGAATACGAAAAGCGGCTCTCGCGCTATTGTAAGCTGGAGCTTCTGGAGCTTCCCGAGCAGCGCCTCGGTGACGAGCCGAGCGAGGCGGAGATCCGTCAGGCGCTCAAAAAAGAGGCTGCGCTGGTCGAGCAGAAGCTGCCCAAGGGCGGCGCGCTCATCGCCATGTGCATCGAGGGGCAGGAGATAAGCAGCGTGGCGCTGAGCGAAAAGATGCAGCAATTTGCCGCGCGCGGCGCCTCACAGCTGACATTTCTGATCGGCTCAAGCTTCGGCCTTGACGAGGACTTAAAGAAAAAGGCTGACCTGCGTCTTTCGATGTCGCCGATGACCTTTCCGCACCACTTGGCGCGCGTAATGCTGCTCGAGCAAGTTTACCGCGCCTACCAGATCGAGGCAGGAACGAAATACCACAAATAACACAAACCATCTACAAAAGGAGGAACCGCCCATGTCAGATGAAGTGAAGCTCACCTGGGGCAAGACAGAACATGACCTTTCCGAGCGCTGGCCCAAGGACGCCGGCGGCAAGAACGAGCAGCCCGCGTTCTTAACGCGCGTGATGGATACAAATGCAGAGGCGGATATGCTCTGCTCCATGCTGCGCGCCTACGGCATTCCCGTGCTGCGCAAATACGAGGGCGACGGTGCCTTTGGCAAGGTGGTGCTCGGCACGCCCGGGCACGGCACAGGGCTTTATGTCCCCGCGTCCATGCTCGAGGACGCGAAGAATCTGATCCGTCCCATCGACGAAATTCCGGAACAGGAGGATAAGCAATGAATTACCGTCAGGAATATGAAAAGTGGCTCGCCTCTCCCGCGCTGAGCGAGGAAGAACGCGCTGAGCTCAAGGCCATCGCAAACGACGAAAAAGAGATCGAAAACCGTTTTTACGGCCCGCTCGAATTCGGCACCGCGGGTCTGCGCGGCACGATGTATGTGGGGCTTCACAACATGAACCGCCACGTGATCCGCTGGGCGACGCAGGGCTTTGCCAACGTGATCCGGGCAGAGGGCGAGGCCGCCATGCAAAAGGGCGTCGCCATCTGCATGGACTGCCGCAACCACTCGATGGAATTTGCGCGCGAGGCAGCCTGCGTCATGGCGGGCAACGGCATCGCCGTCAGGCTCTTTGAGTCGCTGCGCCCCACGCCCGAGCTTTCGTTTGCCGTGCGCGAATACGGCTGCACCGCGGGCATCAACGTCACCGCCTCGCACAACCCCAAGGAGTACAACGGTTACAAGGTCTACTGGTCGGACGGCGCGCAGCTGCCGCCCCAGCACGCCGCCGCCATCGCAAGAGAACTCGAGACGATCGACATTTTCACGGGCGTTACGTCCATGGACTTTGACGAGGCGGTGCAAAAGGGTCTCATCACGATGCTCGGCGCAGACTGCGACGAGCGCTTCATGGCCAACGTCATGAGCATGGTCAACGACTATGATACCGTTAAAAAAGTCTCGGGCGACTTTAAGCTTGTCTACACGCCCTTCCACGGCTGCGGATACAAGCTCGTACCCGAGGCGCTTACAAAGCTTGGCATCAAGCACCTTCTCTGCGTGCCCGAGCAGATGGTCATCGACGGCAACTTCCCCACGGTCGTCTCCCCGAACCCGGAGAATCCCGAGGGCTTCTATCTCGCCATTGACCTTGCCAAGAAGAACGACGTCGACTTTATCCTCGGCACCGACCCCGACAGCGACCGCGTGGGCATCATGGTGCGCAACCGTCAGGGCGAATTTGAGCCTGTCACCGGCAACCAGACGGGCGTTCTGCTGCTTGACTATCTCATCGGCGCGATGAAGCGCGCGGGCAAGCTGCCGGAAAACGCCGCCGCGCTCAAGACCATCGTGACGACCGAAATGGCGCGCGCCGTGGCGGGGGCGAACGGTCTTGCCTGCTATGATACCTTCACGGGCTTTAAGTTCATGGCCGAGAAGATGAACGAGCTGGAAAGCGCGGGCAAGAACACCGTCATTTTCTCCTATGAAGAGAGCTACGGCTACATGATCGGCCATTATGTGCGCGACAAGGACGCTGTCACCGCCTCGCTCCTCCTCACGGAGATGGCCGCATGGTACTACGCCCAGGGCATGACGCTTTTCGACGCGCTTGAGGCGCTCTTCAAAAAGTACGGCTTCTTCGGCGAAAAGACCTTCAACCTTGTCATGCCGGGTCTCGACGGCGCGGAGAAGATGGCTTCTCTCATGAAGTCCCTGCGCGAAACGCCGCCGCGCGAGATCGCGGGCGTTCCGGTCGCCGTGTACAAGGATTACGCAGACGGCACCGCGCGCGACGCCGCGAGCGGCAAGGTGACGAAGATCGCGCTCGCCGGCTCGAACGTGCTGCGCTTTGAGCTCTCCGACGGCACGCACATCGTCGTGCGCCCGAGCGGCACGGAGCCGAAGATCAAGGTCTATGTGCTCACCAAGGGCGCGGACGCGCAAGAGCGCGACGCGAACCTTGAAAAATACGCCGCCTGGGTCAAGACCCTCGCCTGAGTTCCCCGTTTCCCAAAGCAGCAGAGGACGGCGCGGCACCGCGCCGTCCCCCGCTTATTTTTGCCTCACCGCGGCGAAAGGATGAATACGCCCTATGACTCTGCTCGCTCTCTACTGGTCTATTATGATCGCCTGCTACCTCATCGCAGGCAAGCTGCGCCGCCATAAGGACCGCTTTCATTTTCTGGACAAGCTCACGAGCTTTTTCATCTATCTGCTCATCTTCCTCATGGGGCTGCGCATGGGCGCAGACGAGGAGGTGACGTCGAGCCTCGGCAGCATCGGCGTGCAGGCGCTGTTCATTACGTTCCTCACGGCCGTCGGCAGCATGCTCGGCGGCACTGCCGCGCGCAAGATCGTGCATCTCAACCGCCGCGCCCTGCCCGTCGGCACGGAAGACAACGCTGCCGAGGAACGCGGCGGCGGGGTCAACACCTCCGGCATCAAGTCCTCGATCATCATTTGCCTGATGGTCGTCTGCGGCATGCTGCTGGGCTACTTCGTTCTGCCGCGGCTCATGGCGCCCGAGCGCTTTGAAGAAGTCTCCAGCACCCTGCTCGTCATCGGGCTTTGCATCATGCTCGGCTCGGTGGGCTTCAGCATGGGACTTGACGGCAGCATCGTGCGCGTCATGCGCGGCGCGGGGCTGGGCGTTGTGCTCGTGCCCATTTTCTCTGTGATCGGCTCGCTGCTCGCCGGCGTCGTCTATGCGTTCCTCTCCCCCGTCACGCTGCGCGAAGGGCTCGCCATCAGCGCGGGCTTCGGCTGGTACACGATGGCGCCGAGTGTCATCTCCGGCGCAGGACACGCGGTAGCGGGCGCGATCTCGTTTCTGCACAACGTGCTGCGCGAGACGATGGGTCTCATCTTCCTGCCGCTCATCGCCAGCAAGATCGGCTACATCGAGGCCGTCACTATTCCCGGTACCGCTTCGACCGACCTGTGCCTGCCGCTTGTGGAAAAGTACTGCAATCCCGAAACCATGGCTTACTCGTTCTGCACGGGCATGCTGATGTGCCTTTCCTGCGCGGCGCTCGTGCCGCTCATCATCGGCGCTTGATCTCCCCCCGCAAGAGCAAAAGCGACGCTCTCTTTCAAAAAGAGAGCGTCGCTTTTTTATGCTTCTTCTCAATGCGGTGCAAAATCAGAAGGTCACGACCTCCTGCTCGGGCTTCGACGTTGTGGTGATCTTCTCAACGTACAGCACGGGGCCTTCGCCCTCGTAGGCGTCGAGATATTCCTTCTTGACCGTCGCGGTGATCTCCACCCAGTCGCGGTTTTTGTAGGCCTTCAGGCTGTCGCCCTTGGCGACGATGCCAACGAACTGAATGTCGTTTTCGCAGCAGGTCATCACAAAGCGGCCGGGACAGTGGATACCGGGGAACTTCTTCGAATGGCACATGATGAGCTTCATGTGCACCTTCTTGCCGTCCCAGCGGTCGGTGTGATCCATCGCGTCAACGTACCAAACGCCGTAGTCGTCGTCCGGAATGTCGATGAGCTCGGGCGTCATGTCGAAGGGGCACTCGTCGCCGGTGAGGTAATCCTCACTGTTGCCATCGTTGTCCTCAAGGTAAATGTCCGCGCGGCGGTTGACCATGCGCAGATTCCGCGCGCGCAGGCTCTCTTTGAGCTTGTCGTCACAGCGGTTGAAGACGATCATATCCGCGTTCGTGATCTTCTCCATCATGAGCTGGCCCATGTTCTTAACGAACAGCTCAAACGTCGGCGCCTGCACGAAGGTCATGATCTGATAGAGCACCCAGTTGGCGGGCAGCACCTCGCGGTAGAGCTTTTCCATCTGCCACATACCATTGTACTCGATGAGCACCTGCTTGGGGCGGTACTTTTTTTCAAGCTCTTTGCAGAATGCGAGCGTCAAGTCGTCCTCATCGTCCACCGTGACGACGGTGACGTTGTCGAGCGCCTTCTTTTCGTACTCCTCGTCGCCCTCTTCGCAGCAGATGAGCAGCGTCTTATCCTCGCGGGCGAAACCGTCTTCTAAAATGCCGTTGATAAAGTTCGTCTTGCCGGAATCCAGAAAACCGGCAACCAGATAAACAGGAATATCCATCGATCACACTCCAAACAGTTCGGCAAGGCCGTTTTCCTTGAGCTCTGCGCCGATGACGCAGAGGCGTCCCGTGTAGTCGGGATGGCCTGCGCGGACCTCGTGCTCTTCGGGCACGTAGTCGAATTCGAGCCAGCCGTCCTCACCGTTTACGATGCCCTTGGCACGCAGGATATGGCCGTAGTCGCCGCTGTCAAGCTTGCGGAGCATCTCTTCAAGCGCTTCGCGCGTGAACTTCTTCGGCGTTTCCTTGCCCCAGGAGGCAAAGACGTCGTCGGCATGGTGATGGTGGCAGGAGCATTCAGGATCGTCGCACTCTTCACCGTCGTGGTGATGATGGTGATGCGCGTGCTCGTCGTGGTCGTGATGATGTTCATCATGGTCATGGTGGTGTTCGTCATGCTCATGCTCATGGTCATGCTCATGGTCATGCTCATGGTCATGGTCATGCTCATGCTCATGCTCATGGTCGTGGTCATGATGGTGATGCGCGTGCTCGGCCTCTTCGATCTCGTGCTCATGGCGCATTTTCTCGAGAAGCTCATCGCTGAGCGACACCTTCTCGACCGCGGAGAGAATGGTCTTGCCGTCCAGCTCGTCCCACGGCGTCGTCAGGATAGCGGCGTCGGGGTTCTTCTCGCGCAGCAGCGCGGCAGCAGCCTCCAGCTTCTCCTGCGAGAGCTTCTGCGTGCGGGAGAGGATGATCGTGCCGGCGGCCTCGATCTGGTTATTGTAGAACTCGCCGAAGTTCTTCATATAGACCTTGACCTTGCTTGCATCGGCCACGGTGACATAGCTGTTGAGCTTGAGCTCGTCCGGGCACTCGTCCACGGTGCGCTGCACGGCAACGATCACGTCGGAGAGCTTCCCCACGCCGCTCGGCTCGATGAGCACGCGGTCGGGGTGGAACTGCTCCACTACCTCCTTGAGCGCCTTGTTGAAGTCGCCGACAAGGGAGCAGCAGATGCAGCCAGCGGACATCTCGGAGATCTCGATGCCGGACTCCTTCAGAAAGCCGCCGTCGATGTTGATCTCACCAAACTCGTTTTCGATCAGCACGAGCTTTTCGCCGCTGTAAGCCTCGGCGATCAGCTTTTTGATGAGCGTGGTCTTGCCGGCACCCAGAAAGCCGGAGAAAATATCAATTTTCGTCATAAGAAATACGCTTCCTTCTTTAATATTGATTTCCAAACTTATATTATAATTGGAATTTATGAATGATTCAAGTCTTTTGCGTGGAAATCTTCTAACTCAAGGCACGCTTTCCTCCTGCGCGCGGCACAGTGCGCCGAGTGAGTCGATCAAGCTGCGCACCGCATCGCGGCCGAGCGGCGGGAGCGCGCGGTAGGCCTCGATCAGCGCCTGCTCCTCTTGCGAGCAGACAAAGCTCCCCGCGCGGAACGAATCGCGGTAGAGATAGTTCGGATCAATTTGCAGCGCGTCGAAAAGGCGCAGCAAGACCTCTTCCTTGGGCGAGCTGACGCCGTTTTCATAATTGCTGATAGCAGAGGGCGAAACACCGAGCATCTCCGCCAGAGAAGCGCGCGAGAGCTGAAGCTCTTCACGCCGCAGCCGCATTTGTTTGCCAAAACTCATCCGATTTCCTCCGTCTATGACAGACTACGACAAGATTTGACAGCATTCTATCGCAGAAACTTGTATCTGTCAATTCAGTTTAACAAGAATCTTGTAATTTTATTCTTGACATAGCAAGATTCTTGTGATATTTTAATTTTGCTGACAAGAACCTTGTGTTCCGTCGGCATGCCGTGGCAGTCTCCTCCTGCCGATGCAACCGCTGCCCGCACCGCTCAGGGCGGCATACTCCCCCGAAAAAAGAGAAAAAGCGCGCTGCCGCTCGACAGCAGCAACGCACAGAACAAATAGAGAGAAAGACAATAACGAGCCGACACCTTGTGTCCGCTCGTTATTGTTTGTTTATCGACAGGCCCTGAAACGAAAAAAGAACGAGTTGATGAAACCATCAACTCGTTCCTGGTGGGGGAAGGTGGATTCGCTTTTCTGCGAAAAAGCCACGCCGGTTGCGGCATGCCATCGGCATACCGCCAAGAGCCGGCTTTCGAATCCTAAGATACAAAAAATTATCGAGCAAACACAAGTGTCTGCTCGATAATGGTGGGGGAAGGTGGATTCGAACCACCGAAGTCACTGACAACAGATTTACAGTC
>ERZ857882.2863-NODE-2863-length-17202-cov-6.150697_pt1 | contig 17202 bp, 16 predicted proteins | sample MGYA00519697_ERZ857882 | MGnify/ENA primary metagenome ERZ857882 (study PRJEB31778, sample SAMEA3449373) | human gut metagenome | biome: human gut; feature: human-associated habitat; material: faeces | place: United Kingdom | collected 2010/2012 ...
GGGGGCCGTGGCAATCCGCCGCGGCCCCCGTTTCTATCGATCTGCGGCGCGCCTGCCGCAGCCGTTCAGGCTTCCCACCGGCGCAGCATGCGCATGGCGTTGAGCACGGCGATCACGCAAACGCCCACATCGGCAAACACGGCCCACCACATGTCCACCACGCCGGCCGGGCCGAGCACCAGCACGGCCGCTTTGACCGCAAGCGCGAACACGATGTTCTCCGTCACGATCCGGCGCGTGCGGCGCGCAAGGCGGATGGCAAGCGGCAGCTTCTCCGGCCGGTCGTCCATGAGCACCACATCCGCCGCTTCAATCGCCGCGTCGGAGCCAAGCCCACCCATGGCGATGCCGATGTCCGCACACGCAAGCACGGGCGCATCGTTGATCCCATCGCCCACATAGGCGAGCTTTCCGCGGCGGCCCGGCGCATCAAGCAGCGCTTTCACGGCCGCGACCTTGTCCTCCGGCAGCAGCTCCGCGCGCACCTCGTCGATGCCGAGCGCATGGGCGACCTCCTCGGCCACCGGCCGCCGGTCCCCGGTGAGCATGACGGTCCTCTCCACGCCGAGCGTCTTGAGCGCGGCGACGGCTTCCGCTGCGCCGGGTTTGACCTCATCAGAGATCACGATATGGCCGGCATAGACGCCGTCCACCGCGACGTGAACGATCGTCCCCGTGTGCCGGCAGTCCCGCCACTCGGCCCCCACGCGCTCCATCAGCCGGCGGTTGCCTACGCTGACCGCTCGGCCGTCCACGCGTGCGGTCACGCCGTGGCCCGCGATCTCCTCCACCTCCGTCACGCGGGCCGCGTCGACGGGCTTTGCGTAAGCCTTGCGCAGCGACTGCGAGATCGGATGGCTGGAAAACCCTTCGGCCAGCGCGGCCAGCTCGAGGAGCTGCTGCTCGGAGATCTGCTGCGGATGCACGGCCGTCACAAAGAACGAGCCCTGGGTGAGCGTGCCGGTCTTGTCGAACACCACGGTATCCACGCCCGCCAGCACCTCCAGATAGTTCGCACCCTTGACGAGCACGCCGCTCCTGCTCGCGCCGCCGATGCCGCCAAAGAAGGTCAGCGGCACCGAGATCACGAGCGCGCACGGGCAGGAGATGACGAGAAACACCAGCGCGCGGCCGGGCCACACGTCCCACGCGCCGTCGATCAGCGGCGGGAGGAGCGCCAGCAGCGCCGCCCCGGCCACGACCGCGGGCGTATACCAGCGCGCAAAGCGGGTGATGAAGTTCTCCGCCCTGGCCTTGCTGGCCGAGGAGTTCTCCACCAGCTCCAGGATGCGCGTCACGGTGGACTCGCTGCTCGGGCGCGTCACGCGCACGCGCAGCAGGCCGGAAAGATTGACGCAGCCGCTGATCACCTCGTCGCCCACGGCAACGTCGCGCGGCAGCGATTCGCCCGTCAGCGCGGCGGTATCAAGGCTCGACGCGCCCTCGAGCACCACGCCGTCGAGCGGCACGCGCTCACCGGGCTTGACGGCGATCACGCTGCCCGCCCCGACCTCCTCCACCGGGCACTCGGCCAGCGCGCCGTCGCGCTCGACATGGGCCGTGTCCGGCCGGATGTCCATGAGCGCGGCGATGGATCCGCGGCTCCTGCAAACGGCGATGCTCTGAAACAGCTCGCCCACCTGATAAAACAGCATCACGGCCACGGCCTCGGCCAGCTCGCCGGTGGCGAACGCGCCGATGGTGGCGATGGACATGAGGAAATTCTCGTCGAACACCTGCCCATGGGCGATGTTCACGGCGGCGTTTTTGAGCACGTCGGCCCCGGCGACCAGATACGGCACAACAAACAGCCCCAGCCGCAGCCACGGATCTTCGACCGGCAGCAGGCAGGCGGCCGCCAGCAGCGCGCCGCCTGTGAGGATGCGGGCCAGCGCCCGCTTTTGCTTCTTGTTCATCACCATCGCAATCGCGGCCTCCGCTACAGCACGATCTCACAATCCGGCTCGATGCGCCTGCACGCCCGCACCACTTCTCGCAGCACCTCGTCAAAGCGCGCGTCCTCCGCCTCCAGCGTCAGCTTCTGGGAGAGGAAATTCACGCTGGCCGCCTGCACGCCGTCGAGGCGGCGGATGGCATCCTCCATCTTGGACGCGCAATGCGCGCAGTCCAGATCCCGCAGTTTCATAACCTTCTTCATCGTTCTATCCCTCCAATTTTCCGTCGTTTTTCCGTTTTATTTGCAAAGCTACTCGCAAACGTGCTCCATCCCCTGGTCGATGATGGTGCGGACGTGATCGTCCGTCAGGGAATAGATGACGCTCTTCCCCTCCTTGCGGAATTTAACCAGCTTGGACTGTTTGAGCACGCGCAGATGGTGCGAAACCGCGCTCTGGCTGATGCCGAGCAGTTGGGCGATGTCGCACACGCACATCTCCGACTCGAACAGCACATACAGAATCTTGATGCGCGTGCTGTCGCCAAAGACCTTGTACAGCTCCGCCAGGTCGTAAAGCATCATCTCGTCAGGCATGTTGTCGTTTACGCGGCCGATGAGCTCCTCGTGCGCATGCAGGAACTCACAGCAGGGCATATCGGCATTCACATTTTATCATCCTTTCATTTGAACGATTGTTCATATGTTATTTTAATGCGTGCGGCAGCGTCTGTCAACCCCTCTTTTCAAGAAAGGCGGGAACAGCGCCTTTTCTCCGCGCGGTCAGAAATGCGCGTTCCTCTCTTGACAAATCCGGTGAGAGCGCATATTATAATGTTAGGTTGCTTAAACGGTTAAGCACATTTCGTCGATTCTTTCGTCCCTAAATGACACAACACCATATCTTAAAGGAGGAAGCAACATGAAACTGGCAAAATGGAAGCTGCTGACCGCAGTGCTGCTCGTTGCCGCGCTGGCTCTGACCGCGGTGGCCTGCGGGGAAACGCCTGCCGCCATCGAGGCGACCGACGCGCCCGAGAATACCGGTTGGACCGTTACGTTCTTCGACAGCGACGGCGTATCCGTCCTCAAGGAGGTCGCCGTTGCCGACGGCGCGCCGGTCGAGAGGCCCGAGCTGACCCGCGAGGGCTACATGATCAAGGATTTTTACGCAACGCCCGCGCTGCTGATCCCGTATGATTTTTCCACCCCGATCACGGCGGATACCTCCGTGTTCGTGGCCTGGCAGTCCTCGGTGGAGGACGAGCGCGCCTGGATGCTCGCCGGGAGCTTTGCCGGCTATCCGTCCAACAACTGGGGCCATGCCTGGCCGCAGGACGACTTCCTGCTCCAGCCGGTCGAGGGTGCGTTCAATACCTTCTTTATCGAAGTGAACCTCTATGAGGGAGACGAATTCAAGATCGCCGTCATCGACCAGGATTACAACTGGGGCGACGCGATCGACTCCTCCGCGCTAACGGACCGCACCGCCATGGCGGGCGGCGAGGATGCGTTCGCCTCGGGCGCGAACATCAAGGTGGCGGAGACCGGGAAGTACCGCCTGACGCTGGAAACCGACGCGGAGACACTGGCACTGTGCAAGCTGTCCTACGAAAAGATCGGCGAGGCGGACGAACTGACCGTACCGGAATTCGACCTGCAGATCCAGGGCAATTTCAACGGCTGGGGCGCCGATCCCGAGGCCGACAGGATGATCCGCAACGGCGAGGACTACAAGTGGTTCTATTTCCTGACCGTGACCGAGGAGATGTACGACACCGAGAATGGCAACGCGTTCGCCATGTTCGGCATCAAAAACCTCGTCAACGGCGACTGGTATGACGGGCGGAGCGTGGATCCGGACGCCACGCCGAACTTCACCCTGACCGCTGGCGAGTACATGGTCTATCTCGAGATCGAGATCGTCGACAACCTGCCCAAGGCCAAGAGCGTGTTTGTAGACGAAGCGGCCTACTATGTGGTCGGCACCTGCGGCAGCAAGGGCTGGGCTGCCGATGCCGCCGCTGAAAACACCGCCTTCCGGATGCAGGCGCAGGACGACGGCACCTACCGGCTCGACGTCAACTTCACCGACGCCGATACCGACACCTGGACCGAGGGCAAGATCGCGTTCAAGGTCGCCTACGGCGCGCAGGGCGTGGTCGCCAACGAGAAGTGGTTCGGCACGGCCGACGGCCAGAACATCATGGTCGATCCCGGCGAATACACGATCGTATTTGACCCGGCCACCGGCGCCGTGACCTACTGAGCGGCAAAAAGCAGGGACGGAGGGGCCGCGTTCCCCTCCGTCCCCATGCGTTTTCCGCGGGGTGTCATATCACGCGGATGTCGTGCTCTTCCCCCGCCTGACGGGCGATGGTATCCAGGATGAGCTGTACGATGACCGCGCTCTTCTTCGCCAGCGGCAGCCGGAGCGTCTCCCCATCGCAGACGGCCGACTCCGCTGCGGCGTCATAGCACAGCGTGAGCACGCGCGCGTCCGTATGCGCGCGCACCCGCTCCGCCATCAGCGGGCCGAAGGCCAGTCCGGCCGCGTCCGGCGGCAGGCGGCGCAAAAACACCTCTATCTGCCCCGGCTCGCGCACAAGGCAAGCGTTGGAAAATGCCTGGCAGATCACCTCGTTGAGCGCACGGTTGCGGTAGGGGCGCAGCACAAGAAACGGCTGCTCCACGCCGAGCCGCCCAGCCGCAAGCGCGGCGATGCCCTCAAAATCGTCGTAGATCTGGTAGAACAGGTCCAGATCCCACACGCAGCCATCCACGCAGAGCAGCGGGAAGAAGCAGTTGTCGCCGATGCGGTAAAACGTCTCGCTGTCCACATCCACTGCCACCAGCGCGTCAAGCGTCTGCATCTGCTGGCGCTCGCAGGCGTCGGTCATCAGCCGCAGCGTCTTGCCGCAGGGCTCCAGCGCCGCCGCAAGCGCACCCGCAAGCTGCATGCCCGCGAGCGCGCGATCCGCGTCCTGCGCCGCTTCCGGCAGGTACAGGCCGACCACGTTGCTCGTCCCGGTCGCCAGCGCGCGCGCAAGCGCCGAGGATTCGTACCCCATGATGTGCACATAGTGCAGGATGCGGTTGCGCGTCTCACGGCTGATGCGCTGCTCCTCATGCCCATTGAGCACATAGGACACGGTGGCGGTCGAAACCCCGCATGCGGCGGCAATATCGCGGATGGTCAGTTTTTTCTTTGTCATGCGTACATGATAACAACCGCCCGGCGGCGTGTCAATATCGGCCCCGCCGCCCTTTCCCGGCCGGCCCGCTGCGCGGCCGCGTCAGATCCCTTTCCCGGAGGTGACCCCATGGAACCGCGCGCCATCCTGCACCGCTCCCGCTCCGTCGATTGCTTCCCGGTTTCAGAGCACGGGCTCTGCCTGCGCCTGCGCACCGGGCGCGGCGATTTCGACCGCGTGAGCGTAATCTATACCGACAACAAGTTTACCTGGACCGAGCGGCGCGTGGAGCGCACGATGGAGCGCGCCCTGTCCGACAGCCGCTACGACTATTATACGGTCCGGCTGGACGGCGAGGACTCGCGCTTTGCCTACCTCTTCCGCCTCTCGGCAGGCGATCGCTCCTTTTACTACTGCGAGGAGGGGCTTTCGGATACGTTTGCATACGAGCTGGGGTATTTCAACTACTTCCAGTATCCGTACATCCACCCGTGCGAAGTGCTGCCCGTGCCGGGATGGGCGCGCGGCGCCGTCTGCTATCAGATCTTTCCGGACCGCTTCCGCATCGGCAGCGGCAAGGCAGACCGCAGCTACATCAACCTGCCCTGGGGGGAGCGGCCCACGCCAAAGAGCTTTGCCGGCGGCGACCTGGACGGCGTGCGCGAGGGGCTTCCCTACCTGGAGGAGCTGGGGGTGACGCTGCTCTATCTGACGCCCGTATTCCGCTCCCCGAGCAATCACAAGTACGACGTGGTCGACTATTACGAGGTCGACCCCCAGTTCGGCGGCAATGCGGCGCTCGGCGCGCTCGTGGAGGCGGCGCATGCGCGGGGCATGCGCGTGATGCTCGACGGCGTGTTCAACCACTGTTCGAACCAAAACCCGATTTTTCTCGACGTGGCGCGGCGCGGCAGAAGCTCACCCTACTACGGCTGGTTCTTCATCGATGGAGACCGGGCGGATTTTGCCGCGCGCAACTACCGCACGTTTGCGAACGTGCCGTACATGCCCAAGCTCAACACCGAGCGCGACGAAGTCATCGACTATTTTTGCGCCGTGGGCACGCACTGGCTCCGCGAATACGGCGCGGACGGCTGGCGTCTGGATGTGGCGGACGAGATCTCCCCTCGCTTCCTGCGGCGCTTCCGGGAGGCGGTCAAGGCGGAGCGGCCGGACGCGCTCATCATCGGCGAGGTCTGGCACGAATCGCACGGCTGGCTCGCCGGGGACCAGTTCGACGGCGTGATGAATTACGGGCTGACCAAGGCCTGCCTCGACCTGCTCGCATTTGAAACCATCGACGCACAGGGCTTTGCCGACCGGCTGGTCCTGCTGCTCACGCGCAATACCGGCCCGGCCAACGAGATGATGTTCAACCTGCTCGACAGCCACGATACCGAGCGCTTCCTCACGCGCGTGAACGGCGATGCGCGCAAGCTTGTGCTGGCGCTGTCGGTCGCGTTCTTCCTGCCGGGCATCCCGTTCGTCTTCTCCGGCGACGAGACCGGCACCATGGGCGGCTATGACCCGGACTGCCGCCGCACGTTCGAGTGGGACCGCGCGCGCTGGAACGAACCGCTGTTTTCGCAGGTGCAGCGGCTCTGCCGGCTCAAAAAAACCGCGCCGCTCGCCCAGGGCGCCTGCGCGGTCGACTGTGAAAACGGCGTGGTACGCATCCTGCGCAAGGCCGGCGGCGAAACGGCCGCGCTGCTCGTCAACCCGTCGCCGGAGCCGCGCGCGGCGTTCGGCGCGGTCGTTCCCGCGGTGGGCGTGTGCATCGAATGACCCACGCCCCCGCCGCGGCCCGATATCACAAATCAATACAAGGAGGAGAACGGATTATGAAACGGATCAAACCCGCCATCGCGCTGCTGCTGGCGTTGCTGCTGATCCTCCCTCTTGCCGCGTGCAGCGGCGAACGCGAGGAGGCCGCAAGCGCCGTATATGACCAGGTCATGGCCCGCTTCACCGGCGAGCTGGAGGAGGGCGCGGTCGTCAAGGTGCTCGAAAACGACACCGCCATCGAGCTGGGCTATGTCGACGCGCTCATTGCAGCGTTCAACGAGGCGTATAAGGACCGGGGGATCTCGGCCGAACGCATGAACACCGACCAGTATTCCGACCTCGCCTCCGACGGCCCGTATGGCTACGGGCCCGACGTGTGGTACCAGGCCAACGACATCATCATGAAGTATGCCGACAACCAGCACATCCTGCCGTTGCCGGTGCGCGACATGGAGGACGCCGCGCTGATCCCGCAGACCGCCTGGGACGCCTATGCGGTGGAGTTGAGCGGCGAGACGTTCTACTGCGGCATGCCGGTCAACGTGCAGACCGGCATGCTCTACTACATCGAATCCATGCTGCCGGATGGCTGGGAGGCGGAATGGGACATCAACGAAAACGGCGTGCCGGACTTCTTTGAGACGTACACCGCGCTGTACGCCTTCAGCAAGGACGTGCAGGAGAACGGCGGCAAGACCGAATACGGCTACCTGGACGACCTGGTGGATACCTACTTCATGTCCGGCTACCTGTTCACGTTCGGCGCCTATGTGTTCGGCGACAACGACACCAACCCCGAGGATATCGGCTTTGCCGCGGGCGACGCGGCAAAGGGGCTGTACATGATCCGCCAGTGGGCGTCGCTCATGGACAACACCGAGGTCATCGACAAGGCCTTCGCCTCCGCCGCCTACGGATATCTCGCCAAGGGCAGGATGCTCTGCACCGTGACCACGCCGGATGTGCGCGCCATGTTCATCAAGGAGATGGTCAGCAACGGCTGGAGCAAGGAGGAGGCCGAGCGCGACCTGAAGATGATCCCCGTCCCGCGCCTGCCCCTCTCCGGCGATCTGACGGCCGACGGCTGGCAGGATACCATCGAGCAGAAGGAGGCACTGACGGTCGAGGTCAAGATGATGGGCGGCATGAACGGTTACGGCATCTCCGCCTATACCAAATGCCCCAATGCCTCGCTCGCGTTTGTGGAGTTTGCCGCCAGCTATGAACAGGTCGTGCTGCGCAACCAGATGCTCGGCATCACGCCCGCCCGCAGCGACGCGGCCGAGACCGTGGGCCAGTCGGACAGCGCCGTGCAGGTGATCTTCGGCAATCTGGACGCCGGGCTGGTGGATATCATGCCCGCGATCAATGCCGTGGGGCAGATCTGGACGCCGGCGGAATCGTTCCTGGTGGAGGTGGCGACCGACGCGCTCAACGAAAACCGCGGCGAACCGGTCGCCTATGATACGCTCGAAAAATTGCAGGCCGGGCTGGAGCGGCTCTGCGAACAGATCCACGACGCTATCTTCATGCTCGCATAATCCACGAGGGGGGAAGGGCGGGCCATGCCGGCACAGGGGATGCCGCACGGCCTGCCCGTATTCGTAGAACGGGAAAGGGGGTTCCTCTATGCAACAGGCGCAGCAAAGCGGCCTGGCCGGCATCCGCACGCGCTTGGGGACGGGGCTTGAACGCCTGCGCCGGGCGCCGTGGCAGGTCAAGCTGTCCATGGTCGTTATGGGGCTCGGCCAGCTCTGCTATGGGCAGATCGTCAAGGGGCTGCTGTATCTCTTGAGCCTGGCCGGACTGCTCTTCTATTTCTTCAGCCGCGGTTTTTCGGATATCGCGGGCTTTTTCACGCTCGGCACGGTGCAGGAGAACCTGTGGCTCGGCATTGCCGGCGACAACTCCATGCAGATGCTGATCCTCGGGCTGTTCGCCATCTTCATCCTGATCTTCCTGCTCGTGCTGTATGTGTCGAACGTGCGCGACGCGCTGTACACCGCGCGCATGGTCGCGGCCGGCAAGAGACCGCACACCTTCCGCCAGTCGCTCGCCGCCATGGCGGACGACAAGTTCCACGTCACGGCGCTGGTGCTCCCGGTCATCGGCGTGAGCATCTTCTCGATCCTGCCGATCGTGTTCATGATCCTCATGGCGTTTACCGACCTAGGCGGCGACATCGTCCATCCCACGCTGGCAAGCTGGTCGCTGGCGGCATGGACGAAGATCCTCGGCGTGGGCAAGATCGGCGATACGTTCGGGCGCATCCTCACCTGGAACATCCTCTGGGCGGTGCTGTCCACCGCGCTCAACTTCTTCGGCGGGCTGACGCTGGCGCTGCTGCTCAACAAGCGCAACGTGCGCGGTTCCAAGATCTGGCGCGCGTTCCCGATCCTGGCGTACGCGATCCCGGGCTTCATCTCCATGCTCGGCTTCAAGTTCATGTTTTCGCAGAGCGGGCCGATCAACCAGCTCCTCGTTTCGGGCGGGCACGACGCGATCTTTTTCCTTTCCAATGTGGAAAGCGCCAAGTGGTGGGCGCGCGGCATCGGCCTGTTCGTCAACGCGTGGATCACCGTGCCGTCCATCATGCTCATGACCACCGGCATCCTCTCCAACATCAACCGCGACCTGTACGAGGCTGCCTCGCTCGACGGCGCTTCCCCCTTCCAGCAGTTCAGGAAGATCACGCTGCCGTTCGTCGTGTTCTCGATCACGCCGGTGCTCATCAGCCAGTTTGTGGGCAATTTCAACAACTTCGGCATCTTCTTCTTCCTGCGCGGCGGCCTGCAAAGCAACTATGCGGGCTATTTCCTCGCAAGCGACACGGATCTTCTGATCAACTGGCTCTACAACCTGTCCGTGGACAACAACTACTATTCCATCGGCGCGGCCATCAGCCTGGTCATCTTTGTCATCACCGCGACGCTCTCGCTCCTGGTGTATGTCAACTCAGCAGCCTATAAGAAGGAGGATACGTATCAATGAAGCGTTCCTTGAAACGATCTTTCCCGGTCAGGCGGCTTGCCGACAACGCGGTGACCTACCTGCTGCTGCTCGGCGTATCGGCGCTGTTCCTGTTTCCGTGCCTCTGGCTGATCCTCGCGTCGTTCTCCAAATCCGGCGACATCTATTCCTTCTCCGGCTTTTTCCCGACCGAGTACAGCGCGCAGACGTTCGTTGACCTGTTCACCAACGACGTCAACGGGCTCTATCCCTACGGCCGCTGGTTCCTGAATACGCTGTATGTGGCTTCCATGAGCTGTCTGATCGGCACGCTGCTGGTGATCCTCACCGGCTATGTCATGTCGCGCTTCCGCTTCCGCGGCCGCGACACGATCAAAAAAACCACGCTGCTGCTCGGCATGTTCCCTGGGTTTATGGGCATGACGGCCATCTATATCATCATGACGCAGCTCGGGCTGCTCGACAGCCTTGCCTCGCTGATCTTCCTGTACGCATGCACCGCGCCGCTGGGTTATCTCGTGCAGAAGGGGTATTTCGACACCATTCCCTATACCATCCATGAGGCGGCGCGCATCGACGGCGCGAACAACCTGCAGATCTTCGGCAGGATTACGCTGCCGCTGTCCAAGCCCATGCTCGTCTACACGGCGCTCACGCAGTTCGCCTGGCCCTGGAGCGACTACCTGCTGCCCAAGCTCCTGCTCAAGGAGCGCGAAATGTGGACGGTCGCGGTGGGTCTTTGCAACATGCCGGAAACGCAGTTCGCGCGCTTTGCCGCGGGCAGCGTATTCATCGCCGTGCCGATCGTCATCCTGTATTTCTGCCTGGTCAAGCACATCGTCAACGGTCTGACCGCCGGCGCCGTAAAGGGGTGAAGGCTGTGAAGAGAACATGCTTTCGAGACCGGTTCCCGGCAAGGCTGCTGTGCCTGCTGCTCGCCGCGCTCCTGCTGGCCGGCTGTGCGCCGGCGGCGGAGACCGCGCCCGAGAACGCCGAAACGCGCATCCTGGACGACAAATACCGCAACTGGTACGAGGTGTTCGTCTACTCATTTGCCGACAGCGACGGCGACCGCTACGGCGATCTCAACGGCCTGACCGGCAAACTCGACTACATCGCCTCGCTCGGCTGCAACGGCATCTGGCTCATGCCCATCATGCCGTCGCCCTCCTACCACAAATACGACGTTACGGACTACTACGGCATCGACCCGCTCTACGGCACGCTGGACGATTTCCGTACCCTGCTCGATGAGGCGCATGCGCGCGGCATCGACGTCATCATCGATCTGGTGGTCAACCATACCTCGAACGAACATCCCTGGTTCGTCAGCGCAAGATCCGGCGAACAGTCGCCCTACCGCGATTATTACAACTTTGTCAACGAACCGCAGGCGGGCTACAACAAGGCGGGCGACGCTTACTATGAAAGCCGCTTTGTCGCCACCATGCCCGATCTCAACCTCGACAATCCGGATGTGCGCGACGAGATCGAGGCGATCCTGCGGTTCTGGCTCGAGATGGGCGTGGACGGCTTTCGGCTTGACGCGGTGACGAGCTACTACACGGGCAACCCGGCTAAGAACATCGAGTTTCTCTCATGGCTCGGCGATACCGCGCGCGCCATCGCCCCCGAGTGCTACATCGTCGGAGAGGCCTGGGAGGATCTCTACACGATCGCGGACTATGCGCAAAGCCGCATCGACAGCTTCTTCTGCTTCCCGGTGTCGCAGCGCGAGGGCTATATCGCGCAGATCCTCGGCGGCAACGTCCAGCAGCCGGGCGCAAGCTACGGCCGCGTGACGGCGCTGCTCGAGGAAAAGCTGCCGGGCACCATCCCCGCGCCGTTCCTGGGCAACCACGACACGCCGCGCACGGCAAGCTTTCTCGGCACGGCCGATCCCGCGCGGCTCAAGATGGCCGCGGGCCTGCTCGCCATGATGCGCGGCAGCATCTTCCTCTACTACGGCGAGGAGACCGGCATGACCGGCACCGGCAACGACCCCAACAAGCGCATCGGCATCCTCTGGACCACGCGCGCGGAGACCACGCTCTGCCCGCCCGGCACCACGGCCGCCGAGTACCCGTTCCCCTCCGTGGCGGAGCAGGAGGGCGACCCGGACTCCCTCCTCAACTACTACCGGCACGCCATGCTGCTGCGCAACCAGAATCCGGAAATCGCGCGCGGGGACAGCGAGATCCTTGCGTGCGCGGACACGGCCTGCTGCCTCATCCGCCGCACCTATGCGGGCGAGAGCGTGATCATCGCGCTCAACATCGGCCGGGAAAGCCGCGAGCTTCCGCTCGATGGCGCGGCGCTCGGCTATGCCTCGCTCACCGGCGCGCTGTCCGCAGGCGAGGGGGAGGTCGCGCTCACGCGGGGCAACGGCGGTGCGGATACGCTTTTCCTCCCGCCCTATTCGATCGCGATCCTGCGTTAGGGCCGCCCTGTCCCGCAGCGAAGGAGCAGTGGGGACGGCCGGCCCAGCGCCGGGATATCCAAACCTTCCGCCGGCCCGCGAGGTCTCGCGGGCCGGCACTTTGCGCCGGCGCCCTCCGGCGGGCGTTCCCGGCGAGAAACCCAATCTGCCGTTTTGCTGGTAAATGCAGGGGAAGGGAACCGGGCGGCCCACGGCGTGCGCCCGCGCCTGAAACGATATAAAAACAAATGGGCAAGCAGGGTCTGTTGGAAACAGGGGAGCGTGCCTTGCCGCGGCCTTTTCCCCCTGCCGCAGGGAGCGCAGGACGCACGTTCACGCGGCGCCGTGTACCGCAGCGGTGCGGCGCTGTGCCAGGCAGCATGCAACCGAATGGCGGTCACAGCGAAGGCAGGCAGGCCCGAGCGGGCCGGCACGCGCCTTCGGGCGGCGGCAGGCGTCAGGGCCGTTTCACCACGCGCGGGCCGCTCCCCGTCAGCGCGGCTGCGGGGGGAGCATCTCCACCACGCTGTCAAAAAAACGTTCCACAAACCGGAGCTGCGTTTCAATCTGCTCCCGTGACGGCGCATATCCCTCCGGGCAAACGACCCACTTCTCCTCCACATCATCCCGCCGGCGGACGATCGCGACCCGCCTGCCGCAAAAAAACGTCCCCACGGCCAGCGGCGCCTCCACCCCCAGCACATAGGCATCCTGCGGCTCTCCATCCGGCGCCATCATGCCGGGCACAAAACCATAGTTGACCGGATAGCGCAGCTCCGGATATGCCGGATGCGCGCTGCCGAGCGGCCGGTCAATCGTGACAGCGACCCGCCCGTCATTCACGGCCGTTCCTCCGCGCGCCAGCACTTGCACACATCCACCCAGCCGGCAGCGCCCGCAAAGCGCTCCAGCTCGCCGCATGTGAGCTCGATGGCGCTGTTGCTGCTGCCCGCCGCGGGGAATACCGTTTCAAAGCGGCGCAGTGAGACGTCGAGATACACGCGCACGCCCGTTTCGACCGCAAACGGACACACCCCGCCGACCGCGTGGCCGGTGCGCGCAACGGCCTCCTCGGGCGTCAGAAAGCGCGCTTTCTGGCGGAACGCGTCCTTGAACCTGCGGTTGTCCACGCGCGCGTCGCCTGCGGCGACCACAAGCAGGCACCCATCCTCCCCATCGCGGAACGACAGCGTTTTTGCGATCCGCGCCGCCGGCACGCCGCCGGCACGCCGGCGGCCTCCGCCGCCAGCTCCACCGTCGCGGAGGATACCGGAAACTCTAAAATGCGCGCTTGCATTCCAAACTGCTCAAAATACGCCCGAACCCGTTCGATCGACATAGCGGCCCTCCCCTTAACAAACATACCCGTTTAGTATAGCACATTCCGCGGGAGACGCGCCACGCTGATATATTCCGCCGGCCGATCCTCTGCCGCCTGGCAAATGGACCGCGCTTCGGCGGCGGGCCTCAGCGTCCTAGACGGCGAACGCCAAAGGAAGAACCCCGCCGTACCCCCATCCGACGGTTGCAGGAGGATGAAATATTCTTCGGCCGTCCCCTGCTCCCAACCTTACCCCCATCATTCCGCGCCGCCCTATTCCGCAGGTGATCTATCAAGTACCATCCCAGCGCGCGGGAAGATCCCCGGCGAACAATGGCCGCCATGCGTGCTCGCCGCGTGGGCTCAACTGCTCCCCTGTCCTTCTACAGCGGGACGGTGTCCTTTTGATGATCGTACGCGCTTCAACGCCGTCAATCATGAATCGTATCCCACAGCCACTCCGATACAGTGCCGAGGCATTCGGAACGGGTTCCACGCTGTCGTCGGCAAATCCCTTGAAGATCGTCGATATGCAGCAATCGTCCGATGGGGGAAGCGCTCAAGGCGTTTCTGCCCCCTTGTACACGCCACATCATCCGCATATTTCGTCATCGCTGATCTCCCGGCAATACGCGCGGAAGTCCAGCGCCGGCAGCAGCATTCGGATCTGGCCCTGCCGCATGTTGGGCAAAAGAAACCGCATTCCGATCGGCTGCCGGTTCATGGTCTTTTCCTCCAGTGCGCAAGATCCTCCGAGAGCGTTCCGCTTTGCATCTGCGGCACTCCCGGACGGGCCTCATATATGGAAGCGGCGGGAGAAAGGAGGGACCGCATCTGCCCGAAAGGAATTGGCCCATCACAAATCCCGAACGTCCATTCGTTCGCTTTTTGAGCGCATACAGGTTCTCCAATCCCCTGCGGGATCGGAACACGGTATCCAACGACAGCATAATACAAGAAGCGCGGAAATGTGGCGTTCCTCCGACAAACGGCCTGGAGCTCCAGCAGATCCGGGCATGCAGCGGAGGCGGGGCAAGCCCTTCCCCTTCCGGCCGTCGGAATGTTTAACGCCAGGGATCCGCTATTTCGTCCTGGAGCGCGACAGCAACGAGAATAGATAGCCAAACAGTATCGCCGCCGCGATGCCGCCCGCCGCCGCCTCGATGCCGCCCAGGAACGCCCCGAGCGCCCCCCGCGCCTCTGCCCCCTCAATCGCACCCTTGGCGAGCGTATTGCCGAACCCCGTAAGCGGCACCGACGCGCCCGCGCCCGCAAACTCGACCAGCGGCTGATACCAGCCGAGCGCGCCGAGCACCACGCCCAGCGTGACAAACAGCACAAGGATCCGCGCGGGCGTCAGCCTGGTGAGGCTGATGAGCAGCTGGCCGACCACGCAGATCAGCCCGCCCACCACAAACGCATTCAAATACATCATCCAGTCCATGGTCATCATCCCTTCCGCCCGGCCGCCGGCCGGGCCGCAATCTCCAGATTTCCGTGCCCGCAGCGGTCGCCGGCAAGCCATGCCGGCCGCTCAGGCCTCCTGCTCGAGCACCACCGCATGCGCAATGCCGGGAATGCTCTCCCCCTGCAGCGTGGCTGTCGGCGAGAGCAGCGCACCCGTGGCGAGAAACAGCATCCGGCGGCAGTCGCCGCGCTCAAGATAGTCGAGCAGCTCCGCCGAGAACGTCACCGCGCTGCACCCGCAGCCGCAGCCGCCGCACTTGACATCCTGCTCCGGATGGAAGATCCGGTTGCCGCAATCGATGTGCCGGCCGGACAGATCCACCCCGCGTTCGCGGCAGAGCGAAAACAGCATCTCGCTGCCGAAGCGGCCGAGATCGCCGGTGACGATCATATCGTAATCCTCGACCGTGCGCGCGAGATCCTTGAGGTGCGTCACGATCGTATCGCACGCCGCGGGCGCCATCGCCGCGCCCATGTTGTTGGCATCGGTGATGCCAAGATCCACCACGCGGCCGATGGTCGCCGCACGGGTGCGGATGCGGTGAAAGCGCGCCTGCTCGGCATCCTCCCGGCAGAGCAGCACGCAGCCCGCGCCGGTCACCGTCCGCTGCGCCGTCTCCGGCGAGGTGGTGCCCATCTCGAGCGGATAACGGTACTGCCGTTCGGCAGAGGGAAAATGGCTCGAGGCCACGCAGGCCACGCTTTCGGAAAAGCCGCCGTCCACCATGACGCTTCCCAGCAGGAGCGATTCCGCCATGGTCGAGCACGCGCCATACAGGCCGAGAAACGGTGCTTCCAGCGAGCGGGCGGCATAGTTGGCGGTAATGATCTGGTTGAGCAGATCGCCGCCGAGCAGGCAGCCCAGCTGCTGCGGCCGCATGCCGCACTTGCCCAGCGCAAGGCGCACCGCCTCCTCGAACATGCGGCACTCGGCTTTTTCAAAGCTGTCCTCGCCCCAGGTATCGTCCTCGAGCACGAGATCGAACCGGCCGCCGAGCGGGCCCTTCCCCTCCATGCTGCTCACGATCGAGGCCGAGGCGCGCACCCACGGCGCGGATGGGAACAGCAGCGTCCGCTTTCCCCTGCGTTTGTTGTCCATCTCCATATCCTCCCTCACGAAAACAGCAGGGACAGCAGTCCCGCCACAATGGAAGCGCTGATCCCATATACCAGCACCGGCCCCGCAATGGAGAACATCTTGGCGCCGACGCCCATCACATAGCCCTCTGCTTATGTCAAGTATTAACCAAGTTTTATTTTTTCCTGATTATATCAGGGTTTTCAAGGAGTCCAAACACGATTCAAATGCGACAAAATTAGAACCCCTTTTGATATAATAAAACCAAGTTGCATAAAAATCGGTTAGTTTCATCGTTATTGAGTAAGTGATACGGCATCATTTCCAGACGCAAACATATCCTTGTGCGTAAAAGAAATTTCCAAGCGATGATTTCCAAACACTCTAATTTTAGAGACAAATTTCCTGATCACATTCGGATCATAAGTGTGCAGCGGTAAAAGTTCCGTTGCTCTCGTAATTGTTTTTTGAGCCCGATCAATTTCATAATCCTCAAAGGCATCACTGTCATATGATTTGACGGGGCAAAGCGTCAATCCTGCTGTGGCATAATTGAAGGCACCCGTCAAACCTCCGATACGGCGCTTGTCAGAGCAACGAGGTCGCCATCTGCAAAGACCGTGTTGAGATATATAATCCGGGCAGCTTCCCGGAGGGCTACAAGCCGGAGGACTTCATCAGCGGCGATGAGCGCCCCGTGCGCAGAAATCCGCTGATTACCTCCATCCTCTACTACTCAAAGGATGTGGAGAGCTTCGGCACAGGCTTGAAGCGGATTGCCGACGCCTGCAACGAAGCAAATTGCCGGTTTGCGTTTAAGATTATGAAGTCAGGGTTCGTTGTTGTGTTCTTCCGCAGTGAAAGTCACGACGCACAAGATAACGCACAAGTCGGCGCACAAGATGCCGCACAAGTCGGTATCAGAGATAAGATTTTGGCCTGCTGCCAAGAGCCGCGTTCCAGAACCGAGATCGCCGCATACTGCGGATATAAAAGCGTCCGCAGCCTTATGCAATCCCATTTGAAGCCCCTGCTGGAAAGCGGGCAGCTTCGCATGACCATTCCCGACAAGCC
>ERZ857882.2864-NODE-2864-length-17201-cov-5.950542_pt1 | contig 17201 bp, 8 predicted proteins | sample MGYA00519697_ERZ857882 | MGnify/ENA primary metagenome ERZ857882 (study PRJEB31778, sample SAMEA3449373) | human gut metagenome | biome: human gut; feature: human-associated habitat; material: faeces | place: United Kingdom | collected 2010/2012 ...
CAGCTTTATTATTATGAAGGGTATTCGGTTAAAGAAATTGCCGAAATACTTAGAATAAAAGAAACAACAGTTCAAACCAGATTAATGAGAGCAAGAAATGCTTTAAGGGAAATTGTAAAGGAGGATTGGTTAAATGAATAATTTATATAAGGAAGCAATGGATGAAATAAATATTTCAGACCAGTGCTTAAGAAAGGTGAAAAGTATGAATAATAATAACAAAAAAATAAAAAAATTCAGAATAAAGACATTTAAGAAAAATAAAATTACTTTGACAAAGTTAAAGGCTAATAAAAAATATTATGTAAAAGCCAGAGCTTATGTTGTAGCAAATAACAAAAAGACTATTTATGGTGAATGGACCAAGATAAAAGCTATAAAAATAAAGAAAAAATAAGAAATTTATTTTACAAAACAATACAACTTAATAATGTAATACAATTGATGTATATAATATAATGATATAACAAACAGTACTGGAGATTATAAGAAAGAGGTTCGGCAAATGAAAAAATATGAAGTACCTGAATGTGAAATAATTAAATTTGATGTAGATGATAAGACAATGTATGGAGATGTAGATGGAGATATTAGTGCCAATCCATGGGGAGATTTAATTAAAGATCCTGCGTCAGGTAACATATAGAAAATAGTGGGTTTAGAAGAATAGAACTTAAGTCTTCAGTAAACATGGCAGGAACAAAGAAAGGTCTTGTAAATCTTGGAAATGTAGCGGGATAGTTAGGGCTTAAAATCGTTATGTAGTAGAAGAAAATTTAACCGGATTTTCTACGCTGAAATTAATGTTCCAAAGGGGAAAAATAGGCATGAAAACGTTTTTTCATAATTGACACTGAAATGTCTCGGTGGTATTTTATAAGTATAGGTATAGCTATGCTTATTTTCTGTATCATTTTTTAAAAAGGCAATAAGGAAAGATAGAGAAAAACTACGAAAATAATAAGAAAACTAAAAAGAATATGACACAGAATCACGTAATATTGCTGAAAAGTGCATAAAATAATGCAAGTAAAAAATACAAATTGACTTTATAACATTACCTAAAAATAAAAAAAATAAGGAAGGAAATAAAGCAATGAAGGGAAAGATGAAAAAGATTATTTCATTGTTACTATCTATTGCAATGATATTTACCAGTGTAAACATTTTACCAAGTACAGTAGAAGCTGCAGTAAACTCAAGTAGTGGAAGCAGTTCATGGTCATTAGTATGGAATGATGAATTTAATCAGACAGTAGGAGGAGCACCTGATTCATCAACATGGTCATATGATACCGGACATGGTGATAATGGATGGGGCAATCAGGAAGTACAAAGATATACCAACAGCACAGACAATGTAAGAATTGTTGATATGTCATCAGACTCAGGGTCTACTGATGGAAAGGCACTTGCCATTACAGCCAAAAGGGAAAATGGTGAGATTACATCAGGAAGAATAAAAACATTAAACAAACAGTATATGAAGTATGGAAGAGTAGAAGCAAGAATTAGACTTGATGATGGTATGCGTTCAGGTGTATGGCCTGCATTTTGGATGATGGGCAATGACATTGAGAACGGTGCACCATGGCCATATTGTGGCGAAATAGACATTATGGAACATAGAAATGCAGAAAAACAAATCATCAGTACACTTCATTGGAATAGAGGAACAGGTACAAGTGCAAGTAACGCTCATGAATATTTAGGTAGTGAGATAACAAACCAATATGGAAACATAGACAGCATTAACGACTGGCACGATTATGCAGTGGAATGGTATGAAGATGTTATGAAGTTTTATCTGGATGGTGTATGCTTTGAGACTCTTAACATAAACAACTCAGAAATGGAAGAGTTCCAGAAAGAGCATTTCATATTGTTAAATCTTGCAATTGGCAGTAGCGGTTCCCCATTTACATTGGGACAGACTGTAAGTGCTGATTTTCAATCAGCTACAATGTATGTTGATTATATAAGAGTATATCAGGGAAAAGACTCAGCATTTTCTATTAGAAAGTCAGGAACATCAGAGACAAAGCCAACACCAACTACAACAGGAGATGGTAAAGTAGAAGAAACAACAACTGTTCAGAAAACAACACCGGTCAGTGACAATTCTTTATGGCAGGAGATACGTGGTGGAGATGCTAACACATGGTACTATGATAAAAACAGTATGAGCGGAATTTCAGATGTAGTTAATATTCAGCAACCTGTATTTGCAAAAGAAAAGGGTATATATATTACAGTACCTGCAGGAATTTCAAGCGTCTCTGTAAATGGAAATACAGAAGGCGTTGCAGCAATTCAGGGTGCAGGAGCAGTAGTATATTTGTCAGCTCTGACAAAACAGATAAATACAGTTACAATCAATTATGCAGGTGGAACAGGTACAGTCATCATTAAAAATACAAATGGAACAAGTGATGATACAACAACAGAAGCTCCTGTAACAACAGAAACACAGACAGAAAGTCAGACACCAACAGATGAGTCTGTTGACATATCTGAGGCAAAGGCTAATACACCTTCTACAGACAACTTAGAAGGGTGGAATGAAAAAACATCACATGGTGGTAGCAGCGCTACAAGCGATAAAAAGTACAAATTTTACATTGCAAAGAATTATGACTATGAAGGTGCTAACAACGATAATTTCTTTGCAGATACAGGTGTTTGGGGATTTTTTGCAGATGCAAAAACAGTAGAATATGCAGGAAAAGACGCCAACACTGTTTCTGGAGAAGCATTTGTATTTGCGTCAAATTCAATTAAAACAGATTTTGATTCTATTTGGATTGATGGAGTCAAAATAACAGATACAGCGTTATATTGTCAGTCTCCAACAAATCCGGATGTAATGACAATATCAAAATCATTGCTAGACTTGGGAGATGCTGCTTCAAAAGTATTTTATATTACTGTTAAAAGAAAAACAGCAGGAGACCATACATTCCCAATTTTAGTTCGGAAATATGATCCATATGAGATTACAGTTCCTGAATTGGACGACCCAAACTGGACTCCATTTAAGGATAGTGATACACAGTCCAATATAGCAGTGAATGGAGACCAATACTATATTCAGACTACATTTAAAAAATCAGTAACTAACAAAGCAAACTTTGGCTTGTACGATAAGACTTCATCATTAGAACAACCAGCATGGGGCATCCCATTTAAAGATGGAAATGCCAACACTCCATTTGTTTCTTTCATAATTGGAAATAGCGCATCTGTTAGTGCAGTCAGTGTTGATGGAGTAAGATATCCGGCTGATGGTATTAAGGTTGCCAATGGTGGTGATATTGCATATATGGCTCAGAGCCTTTTTAATTTAAATGGAGCAAAAAACCATATATTCAAGGTAATAGTTTATTGTACAAACTCTAAACAGGATGTAGCCTTTGCATTAAAAGTAGTTGGTAATGAAGTTGAAACAACTACACCAACACAGGTTGAAACATCAGAAGAGGCAACAACAGAGCCTACAATACCTGATGGGGCAACTTGGGTCAGCATAACGGGAACAAATGGCGAATATCAGTATTATATACCGGCTGATTATACAAAATATCTTGCAACAGTTAATAATGAGTCAACAACAATTTATTTTGGGTATAAGGAAATCGGTGCTCCGTTTAAAACAGTAAAATTAAATGGTGCAGATTATACGAATTCCGGTGCAGCTTATGTACAGATAAAGAAGGCTGAACTTGAAAATGGCAAAAATTATAAGCTGGAAGTAACATCAGCAGATGGAAATACTACAGTTCCGTTTTATGTTAGAAAATCAGCAGTCAAAGATTATGCACCAACAGGTGTTGCGGGAACAGTTGATAAAAGCGGCTTGGCAAGTATAGCATGGACTCCATCACAGGATGCAGTAAATGCAGGATATACATACAAGGTTACAGTAGACGGAAAAGATGCTACAGTAACAGGAACAACTGCTACATACCAGTTTACAGAAGGTTCATATGGAACATATGAAGTGGTTGTAAGCACAATTGACGGAGCAGGTAATGTTTTGGCAAGTGCAAAGACAAATATAGAATATAGAGCACCTATATCATTTAAAGATGATGCAGGTCAGTGGGAAAAATGTCGTTACGAAGAAATAAAATGGACTGCAGTTGATGATGCAGTAAAATATGCTGTATATGTAGACGGCAAACTTTATCAGACAATTGAGGATCCAACACAGGAAATGGCAACAGTTCCTGCATATGCATTTGCAAATGGTACAAATGCCAACGGTCAGCCAACAACAGTTGGAACACATACAAGTGCAATTGTTGTAATTAAAGATGGCGATGAAGTAAAAGAAAACTTATCAGATGTAAGTTCAGACAATATTATGGGACAGAATGAGTTCCCGTTATATGTAAACTATATTTATGGTAAAGGAACAAATCTATGGAATAAATCAGGTACTGACAGTAAATGGAATTTTACAGTATGTGAGGCTGCGCACAGTAATATAACAACCGGAGCAGATGTCAAAGTTGACTACAACAGCAATGGATTCGCAGATTTAACATTTAACAATATGGGAAAACATTCTGGAGATGATCAGGCATGGACTATAAAGGCAGCAATTTATGATGAGGCAGCAAAAAATGGTGAAACACAGAATCTGGGATTTAACATTTATGGACCAAAAGAACTGATTGGTCAGACTATAAGAATCAAATGTTGCCGTGAAGAAGTACGTGATGGAAGTTATACAGGTCCAGAAGATATTTACGAAGAAAAAGATTATACTTTTGTAAAAGATAAAGATGGAAATGCTGTTATCGAATATTCAATGTCATTTGTATCAACAAATGATTCCTATGATTTGTTGTTTGGACTTGGCAATTTAAACTTTAAAGATGCAACAGGCAAGACATTAACATTGTCAGATGCTGACATTAGTACTGTATATGGTATTACTGACCTTAAGGCAACAGGTACAAATACAGAAACAGAAACAGGTGATTTGTTTGTATCATGGTCAACAAATATTCCAAACAGAATGCTTGGTTCATATACGTATCAGGTTATAATTGATGGTAAAGTATATAAGGATCCAACATACGGAACAGAAATTCCCGGAAAAGTACAGAACATTACTGCTAAAGATTATGCAGTAGGAGAACATACGGTAGTTGTAAAGAGTATTTATCATAGTACAATTACAAGTTCTAAAGAAGATAAGGCAATAATATCAAAGATAAAAAAGCCTGACTTGGTTATTACAGATATTAGTGTACCGGAGGGAACACATTATATTGGAGATACAGTAACAGTTAGTGTTACTATGAAAAATATCGGTAATGCTGATGCAGTACCAGAAGCTGGAAAGAACTTATCAGTGTCCTTATTTGATATACTATCTGATGGAACTGCTAAACAAATTGGCAATAGGATATGTCATGATCATGAGAAGGAATTAATAAACGGTACTGAAACAAATGGTTATATAAAAGCTGGTGATACATTTACAGCAGAATTTCCATATGAAATTAAACAGTTAGATGATAATACAAATTTCTACAAACTTAAAGCAGTAGCTGATTATGACAAAGTGGTAGATGAAGGCGAGGACGAAGATAATAACGAGTATACAAAGAGATTCAAATTCTATGATCCACTTAAAGAAGTTACATTTACAAAGAATAACGGAAGCATTGTAGCTACATGGCCGGCATCAAATGATATAAAAGAATACATAGTCAAATATGTAGTAAATGGCGAAACAAAGACAAAAACTGTAACTGCAAATAAATGTGACTTTGGAGATTTAGTAGCATTTGATGAAGGAAGTACAGTAAGTGTTATAACAGTAGGTAGTGATGATGACGAACATGTGCATGCTCAAGGAAAGCCATTATCAGATTTGATTATATCTGATGTAAGCACTCCTAAGACTATGTATGTTGAAGGAGAAGTTATTCCTATTACACTTACAATGAAAAATGTTGGTTTTACAGCAGGTACAGCAGCAGGAAACCTAACTATCAAGCCAATTAAGGGTGGAGAATTTCTTACTACAGGAATTGAAGGTGATCCATGGAAAATTGTTGACTCACCAGTTGCTGTAAATGATAAACGAACAGTTACATTTAACTATACAGTACAAAAGGAAGATGTACAGGCAGGAACAATTAATATTGGTGGTATGGCCGATGCAGACAATTATCCAAATGGTGGTTTCATGACAGAGTGTGACGAGACAAATAATAAAAAAGAAGTTACTATAAGTATTCTTTCAGGTACATGGAAACAGTCACTTGCAAGTGATAATATTTCAAATCCAAATACATTACCAATGTATTATTGTGGAACAAATCCACAGGAGACAAATGACACATGTAATGTGGAAAATTATGATGGTCAGTTGTATGAAACAACAGGTGCATTATGGTACAATTCCAAAGATACTAAATTATCTTCTATTTCTGTATACAACGGAAACTGGTTGTCAGTTGCAACATCAGAATATGTTAGATTTGCAAATGATAATGAAGATGGTACAAAGAACTGGAAAGTTCAGATTGCAAGAGCACAAGTTGACCCTACAAATAATAACAAATTCGTGGGTAAGGATGGTAAGTGGTATGATGTTGACCCTAATACAGCAGGTTCTCATGTAGGAATCCAGGGAACAAATACCATACATATTGGTCTTCCTTGGTTAACTGAAAATCTTCCAATTCATAGTGACAAGGGTGGACAAAAGGATACTGAATTTTATTGGATAAGAATTGTTCCTGATACAACTAAAGGAACATCAGATTCAGATAATCCTAGTCAGGACAATATCAATAATTACAAAGATGGATCAATTTTGATACCTGTGGCATTGCATGCAGACATTCCACAGATTCAACCTGCGCAGAATATAAATGCTCAGATGTCATATGATGACAATGATAACAGTGTATTTACTGTATCTTGGAGTGAGTTACCGGAACAGGTTACTTATGGATATACATACAAGATATTTATTGGCAATGAAGAAATTGGTGGACCTTATACACAGCAACAGATTTTAACATTTGATTATAATACATACCAAGACAAATTAAAGGCTGCAAATAATAAGGTTACTGTTAAAGCATATTGGTGCGAACAGGAAATTAGCACAGATGTTGAAGTTAAGGCTGAAGCAAAAGAGGATTGGCACCTTATTTCAGGACAGAGTGAAATTAATATTCAGGCAGGACAAAGTAAGCCCGTACAGACACCTGGTACAATTTCATTTTATTATAACAGAGGAGACAATCATGTTAACTCAGTTATTGGATACAATGGAGATTACATTGCAATCAATGGTAATGCTAAGTATTACAATGCAAAATCAAAGGTTTCAGTAACAAGTGGATTTACGACAAGAACACAGGTAAAAGCTGCACGTGAGGCTATTAAGAATGGAACAGCAGATTCATATAACTATTCAGATGTAGAAAAATATAATTATATTGATGGTCAGTTGCAGATTATGGCAAAGAACCTTATGACAGCAAATCATTTAACAACATGTTATCTTGTTAAGGTTGAAACAACAAATGATGATGGAACATCTTATACATCGTATATCATGCTGGAATCTGTAGTTGAAGCTAAGGGCAATGTTGAAATTAGAGGATTTCAGATGAATACAGATGCAACTCCTGGTGCCGTATCCGAGTTTGCACCATCATTTAGAGTAGTATCAAGAGCAGGTAAGATTGCTGCAGTACAGAAAACCGGCGATACAGAAGATAACCCAAGTATTGAAGCTATTGTTGCAAGAGGTACAATTTATGCATTAGCTGGTGGTGTAAGCAATGATGATATGACAGTAACATATACACCTTCAAATGATAATACAAAGTTAGGCGAAATATCATCTAATGAAGAAAAGGGTGTACATCAGTTTACTGCAACAGAAGAGAAAGGAATTGTAACCAACTGGTCAGGAGCTGAAGGAGATAACGACAAGGATAACTATGATTACTATGCAGTAACATTTAAACCTGTTGAATATGTTGTTCAGGGATTGACACAGGAGTACAAAGTTAGAGCTTATGCTATATCGGAAAACGGTACAGTTATTTATGATACAACAGAAGAGAATGGCTACGAAAAACCTGTTGTACCAACAGTAAGTATTTACAAAATGGCAGAGTATTTATACAATAACAGTATGATGCCAAATAAAGCGGCACATGATTACTTATACGATAATGTTTTGAATATAGTTTCTATAACTAATAATTACATAAATATAACAAAGCAAATGCTGAAAGCTTTAGGTATAACGAGTAAGAATGATGAAAATTATAAATATGTAAATGCGATGTATCGTGATTTATACTATTATGCACATCTGGCTAAAAAATATGCTTATAAGAGTTATAGGGATCGTGGTAAATTTACTTCAAAGACACAATTTGACAATGTTGACAATGAAACAATATTGTTGAAGATATTGAATGATAAATTGAATCCGGATACACCGTATACAAGTGTTGCAAATTGGATTACCAGAAATGTTACTGAAAATGGTTTCTATCAGGTAAAAAAATATGAAAGTGCAACTGCTAATACAGGTGAACAAGTGTAGTTTATTGGAGAGAAACAACAAAAGGAGAGTAAAATGATAAACACAAATAAGTATGAAACCCCTGAAATGGAAATCACTAAATTTGATGTTAATAATGTAATTATGGAAGATCATACAGTACCAATAACAGGTAATGATGTGGAATCAATAACAGATATTGATCCGGATGATTTCTTTGGATGATTTTAGATTTAATGCAATAGCTACTGAATAATAATTGATTAGAAAGGGTGGCAGATGAATAAGTTTATAAGAAAAATTGTTACACTTTTCATGATATGTTCGATTGCTTTTTCAGGCATTTACAGTATTAACAGTAATACTGTAAATGCTGCTGAAAATACTTTGGTATCTTTCGACATTCAAATAGTTGGATGCCAGATTAGAACTAAAGCTGCCATGAATGAAGGTGTTGCTTTTCGAACCGTATGCAAGGCTCCGGATATTGGAAGCACAATAGAGGTTGAAGGAAAAAAGTACATAGTAAGGAAGTTAGGGACTATATATTCCAAGGACATTAATACTACGGGCGATAATTCCAAAAACCTTTTGGATAAATCTTACACAATTTTAAATCCTATACCATATACTGATAATTCCAAGAAAAATCTTGATTTCAGTTACATAGGGGATAAGTATTACAACAAAGTAATGTATACCAGAGGATATTTAGCTACAGATGAGGGCATAAAGCAAAAGTCAGACGGATTAACAACCTATGTCAGAACCATGACAAATATGGATGCATATATGGTAAACTCTTTGTGGATAAGAGCCTTTGTGGTAGCTACTGATGAATCCGGAAAGGATGTTATAATTTATGGACAATATGCATTCTTAACTTCTTTTGCGCAGATTGCACATAAGATTTATACAGCTGGTTTATCACCATCTCTTGAAGAACATAAATATTTATACAAGTATATTTTACACAAGTTACCAAAATTCAACCCATACTATATTAACAATGAAGAGGAATATGGTTGGGGAGGTGTGGTAACTCCGTAGATAAAGAAGAAGCATTACCTAATTGGGGCGATGCTTCTTTTTTTGTGTAATGCAATCTTAAAAATAATACAGTATGCAAACAAACATAAACAATGTGTTGACAATATACAATCGCTAATATATACTTTTCATGTGCAAGGCAATAGATGACATGATTCTTGAAGGAAAGCAGGAGGGCATACAGGAAGGTTTACGTGCTTCAATTGAAATGGCAAAGGAATTGGTAGCCACAAAAGAACTAATCATAAAGCAGATAGAGAAAAGATTCCAGTTATCTCAAGAAGAAGCTTTGGATGCGATAAATAAATACTATGCATAATTGTTGAAAGAATATGTAAAATAAGAAATTATAGTGGTTGACATTTTTTTATGAATTGTCTAAAATAACTAGTGATAAAGAAAAGACATTGATGGAGACAGTAGTTTATCAGCAAACGTCACAGAGAGTTCGTCATTGGTGAGAGGCGGATGCTAGTAACTGATATATGAAAATCACTCCGGAGTTGCAGCCCGAACTTTTTACTAAAAGTTATTTAACATTAAGTAGGAGCTGACGGTTTCTCCCGTTACAGAGAACACATATAAAGGGGATATCCCGAGTATGCTGTTAAAGGTGGTATAACGTTAGTAATTACAGACTTTCGTCCTTAGACAGGACGGAAGTCTTATTTATTATATAAGAAAGGAGTACGACATGTACAAGAAAGTATCGACAAATCTTAACTTTGTAGAACGTGAAAAAGCTACAGAAAAATTTTGGGAAGACAACGACATTTTTGAAAAGAGTATGGATAGCCGTAAGGAAGGAGAAACATATACATTTTATGATGGACCTCCAACAGCTAATGGAAAGCCTCATATCGGACACGTTTTAACCCGTGTTATAAAGGATATGATTCCACGTTACCAGACAATGAAGGGACATATGGTTCCAAGGAAAGCAGGCTGGGATACACATGGACTTCCAGTAGAGTTAGAAGTAGAGAAGGCTTTAGGACTTGATGGAAAAGATCAGATTGAAGAATATGGTTTAGTTCCATTTATTAATAAATGCAAAGAAAGTGTTTGGAAATACAAAGGTATGTGGGAAGATTTCTCAGGTACTGTAGGTTTCTGGGCAGACATGGAACATCCATATGTTACTTACGAAGATAATTACATTGAGTCAGAATGGTGGGCTCTTAAAACTATTTGGGATAAAGGTTTATTATACAAAGGCTTTAAGATTGTACCTTATTGCCCACGTTGTGGAACACCACTTTCATCTCAGGAAGTTGCTCAGGGATACAAGGATGTTAAGGAACGTTCAGCCATTGTAAGATTTAAGGTAGTAGATGAAGATGCATACTTCCTTGCATGGACTACAACACCTTGGACTCTTCCAAGTAACGTGGCTCTTTGTGTAAATCCTAATGAAGAATACGCTAAGGTTAAGGCTGCTGACGGATACACATATTATATGGCATCAGCACTTCTCGATACAGTACTTGGACGTCTTGGAAATGAAGAAGAAGGCGTTAAGGCATACGAAGTACTTGAAACATATAAGGGAAAAGACCTTGAACATAAAGAGTACGAGCCTTTATATGACTGCGCAAAGAAGATAGCAGATAAGCAGCATAAGAAGGGATTCTTTATTACATGTGACACTTATGTAACGTTAACAGATGGTACAGGTGTAGTTCATATTGCACCGGCATTTGGTGAGGATGATGCTAATGTAGGAAGAAATTATGACCTTCCTTTTGTACAGTTAGTAGATGAGAAAGGTGATATGACAGATGATACACCTTTTGGTGGATTGTTTGTTAAGAAGGCAGATCCTGAAGTATTAAAAGATTTAGATGGAAGAGGACTTCTTTATGATGCTCCTAAATTTGAACATAGTTATCCACATTGCTGGAGATGTGATACTCCGCTTATTTACTATGCACGTGAGTCATGGTTTATCAAGATGACAGCAGTAAGAGATGATTTAGTTAGAAATAATAATACAATTAACTGGATTCCTGAAAGTATTGGAAAAGGACGTTTTGGAAACTGGATTGAAAATGTTCAGGATTGGGGAATCAGCCGTAACCGTTATTGGGGTACACCGCTTAATATCTGGCAGTGTGACTGTGGCTGTATGCAGTCAATCGGAAGCAGACAGGAATTGTTTGAAAAGTCAGGGGATGAGAAGGCTAAGACAGTTGAACTCCACAGACCTTATATTGACGAAATTACAATGCCATGTCCTGAATGTGGTGGCACAATGAAGAGAGTGCCGGAAGTTATTGACTGCTGGTTCGACAGTGGAGCTATGCCTTTTGCACAGCATCATTATCCATTTGAAAATAAAGATATATTTGAAAAACAGTTTCCGGCAGACTTTATTTCTGAAGCAGTAGATCAGACAAGAGGATGGTTTTATTCACTTCTTGCAGAGTCAACTTTGCTATTTAACAAAGCACCATATAAGAATGTTATTGTTCTTGGTCATGTTCAGGATGAAAATGGTCAGAAGATGAGTAAGTCTAAAGGAAATGCAGTTGATCCTTTCGAAGCATTGGAGAAATACGGTGCAGATGCAATCAGATGGTATTTCTATATCAATTCGGCACCATGGCTGCCAAACCGTTTCCATGGAAAGGCAGTTGAAGAAGGACAGCGTAAATTCATGGGTACACTTTGGAATACTTACGCATTCTATATACTTTATGCGGAAATTGACCAATTTGACCCTACAAAATATGAATTGGATTACGATAAATTATCAGTAATGGACAAATGGTTATTGTCAAAATTGAATTCTATGGTAAAAACTGTGGATGATAGTCTGGCAAACTACAAGATTCCGGAAGCTGCAAGAGCTTTAGATGATTTTGTTGACGAAATGTCTAACTGGTACGTAAGACGTTCAAGAGAACGTTTCTGGGCCAAGGGAATGCCACAGGAAAAAATCAATGCTTATATGACACTTTATACAGCACTTGAAACTTTAATCAAGGCAGCTGCACCAATGATTCCGTTTATGACAGAAGATATTTATCAGAATCTTGTAAGAAGCGTTGATCCTACAGCGAAAGAGTCAATTCATTTATGTGATTTCCCTGAAGTAAATGAAGCATATATTGATACAGAACTTGAAGAAAACATGGAGAGAGTTCTTAAAGTTGTTGTACTTGGTCGTGCCTGCAGAAATAAATCAAATATTAAGAACAGACAGCCTATCGGAAAGATGTTTGTTAAGGCAGATTTTGAACTTTCAGACTTTTTCAAGGAAATAATTGCTGATGAATTGAATATAAAAGAAGTAGAGTTTACTGATGATGTAAGAGCATTTACTTCATATTCATTTAAACCACAGCTTAGAACTGTAGGTCCTAAATATGGCAAGTTCTTAGGCAAAATCAAGGAAGCATTGGCTAACCTTGATGGAAATAAGGCTATGGACCAGCTTAATGCAGGGGAACCTTTGAAATTTGACTTTGATGGAACAGAGGTTGTTCTTGAAAAAGAAGATTTACTTATTGATATGGCTCAGGTTGAAGGCTATGTTTCAGAAGGAGACAATGCAGTAACTGTTGTTCTTGACACTAATTTATCAGATGAACTTATTGAAGAAGGTTTCGTAAGAGAGATTGTCAGCAAAATTCAGACGATGAGAAAAGAAGCCGGATTCGAAGTGATGGATAAGATTATAGTAAATGTAGACAAGAACGATAAGATTAAGACTATTATTGAAGACAATCTTGACGAAATTAAGTCAGAGGTGTTGGCAGATAATGTGGAATTTGATAGAATAAATGGGTATGAGAAAGAGTGGAATATCAATGGTGAAAAAGTAACATTCAGCGTTGAAAAAACTGCTTAAAGACTAGTTATATTGACATAAGCTACAAATATAAAAGGAACGATAGTGTTATCGTTCCTTTGGCTTTGGAAAGAGGAGAGAAAAATATATGACTAAAAAGGCATTAGCAAATGAAAAAGAGGTTTTTATAACTGAATTTAAGAAACGAGTAAAAGACCAGGCAAAGATGCTTTACCGTAAGACACTTGATGAAGTAAGTGACAGACATAAGTTTGTTTGTGTTGCATACGCCGTTAAGGATATTGTTATTGATCAGTGGATTGCTACACAGAAGGCATATGAAGAAGCAGATGAAAGAACAGTTTATTATCTTTCAATGGAATTCTTAATGGGCAGAGCATTAGGAAATATGATTATTAATCTTTCTGCCCGTGATGAAATTAAAGAAGCTATTGAAGAATTAGGACTTGATCTTAACGTAATTGAGGATCAGGAACCTGATGCAGCTCTTGGAAATGGTGGTCTTGGAAGACTTGCAGCATGTTTCTTAGACAGTCTTGCTACACTTAATTATCCTGCATATGGCTGTGGTATTAGGTATAAGTATGGAATGTTCCAGCAGAAAATTGAAAATGGTTTCCAGAAAGAAATTCCGGAAGACTGGTTAAGACATATTAATCCTTTAGAGATTAAGAGAGAAGAATATGCTTGTGAAGTAAGATTTGGTGGAACTGTTAAGATTGAACACAGAGACGGACGCAACTACTTCTCACAGGAAGATTATCAGGCAGTTATGGCTATTCCATATGATATGCCAATTGTCGGATATGGCAATAACGTTGTAAATACACTGAGAATATGGGACGCAGAACCGGTTGTTCATTTCAATCTTGATGAATTTGACAAAGGTTCATATATGGCAGCTGTTGAGCAGGAAAATCTTGCAAAGACTATTACAGAGGTTCTTTATCCTAATGATAACCATTATGCAGGTAAGGAGCTTAGATTAAAACAGCAGTATTTCTTTGTATCAGCTTCACTTCAGACTGCTATTAAGAAATATTTAAAGAATCATGATGATATTAAAAAATTACATGAAAAAGTTGTATTCCAGATGAACGATACACATCCTACGCTTACAGTAGCAGAACTTATGAGACTTCTTATGGATGAATATTTATTAGGATGGAATGAAGCATGGGAAGTTACAACTAAGTGTGTTGCATATACTAACCATACTATTATGGCTGAAGCTCTTGAAAAATGGCCAATTGAGTTATTCTCAAGACTTCTTCCAAGATGTTATCAGATTATTGAAGAAATTAATAGAAGATTCTGTGTTGAAATTGAGCAGAAGTATCCTGGAAATCGTGACAAGATTGCTAAGATGGCAATTATTTATGACGGTCAGGTTAAGATGGCTCACCTAGCAATCTGTGCAGGTTATTCTGTAAATGGTGTTGCAAAACTTCATACAGAAATTTTGGAAAAACAGGAATTAAAAGATTTCTATGAAATGATGCCAGAAAAGTTTAACAACAAGACTAATGGTATTACTCAGAGAAGATTTTTACTTCACGGTAATCCACTTCTTGCAGAATGGGTAACTAATAAGGTTGGCGATGAATGGATTACAGATCTTCCAAAAATTAAAGGTATTGAAGTTTATGTTGATGATAAGAAGGCTCAGGCTGAATTTATGAATATCAAATATAAAAACAAGGTTCGTCTTGCAAAATATATCAAGGAACACAATGGTGTTGATGTTGACCCACGTTCTATCTTTGATGTACAGGTTAAGAGACTTCATGAATATAAGAGACAGTTACTTAACATTCTTCATGTTATGTACTTATATAATAAGATTAAAGAAAATCCTGGTATGGAATTTACACCAAGAACATTTATTTTCGGTGCTAAGGCTGCAGCAGGATACAAGATTGCCAAGCTTACAATTAAATTAATTAACAGTGTTGCAGACGTAATTAACAATGATGAATCAATTAACGGAAAGTTAAAGGTTGTATTTATTGAAAACTATCGTGTATCTAATGCTGAAATCATTTTCGCAGCAGCGGATGTTTCTGAACAGATTTCCACAGCTTCGAAGGAAGCTTCAGGTACAGGTAACATGAAGTTTATGCTTAACGGAGCATTAACTCTTGGCACAATGGATGGTGCCAATGTTGAAATTGTTGAAGAAGTTGGAGAGGAAAATGCATTTATTTTCGGTATGTCATCTGATGAAGTTATAAACTATGAAAATAATGGCGGATATGATCCAATGGAAATTTTCAATTCAGATATGGATATCAGAAAGGTTCTTATGCAGTTAATTAATGGTTTCTATTCACCGGAAGATCCTGAATTGTTCAGACCTATCTACAATTCACTTCTTACTAAGGAAGAAACAGGGGTAGCTGACAGATACTTTATCCTTAAAGACTTCCGTTCATATGCAGAAGCTCAGTCAAGAGTTGAGGAAGCATACAAGAACCAGGAAGGATGGGCGAAATCGGCTATGCTTAACGTAGCAAATGTTGGTAAGTTTACATCCGACAGAACTATAGAAGAATACGTTAAGGATATTTGGCATCTTAAGAAAGTGGAAGTTAAGATGGATTAATTGAAAATCTGAAATTTTGTTATGTTGAATCGATAAGGATATAGCAGAGTTGTTTTTGGGGCGTGCTTTGGCACGCCTCTTTATTGTAGTAATGTTGAATTTTGTTGAGTTTCAAAGGATACTTTTTAAGATATATTTTTTCGGCGGACGATAGTACGTCCAAAAAAGGAGAATATCAATTCATATCCACGTACTTTCGCCGGTCGCATTTGGGGAGAGGGCAAAAGCACACCAAAAAAGGTAACATACAATCTATATCCACGTACTTTTGCCGGTTGCATTTTTAGGGAGGGCAAAAATACACCAAAGGAAGAAATATATAATTAATATCCACGTGCATTATAAAAAAAATTCCTGTATTATAGTTTCAAGGGTATTGGTTTTTAAGGGAGCCACACTACTTTCAAATGTTGAAAGAAAATTTTTGCCTTGGATGTACCCGTTTTTCATATATAATTCAAGTTTTTTTGAGGTTTTTCCAGCATAATCAATATTGTCAATCATTCCAAAATGCTCCCAGATATATTGACGTCTGGTTCGTTTGTTGAGTACAGTAAAATCCGGTTTGATATATCCATGTCCCTTTAAAAGAAGAGGAGCTTCGTATATATATGAAATTTTTAACAAAAATAGCTTATCAGCAATTATTTTTTCGGATTTTGAACGAACATAATCGCCTTTTTCAGTTAAAATTCCGTTCTCGGTTAAGTCTTCGGACTCCAGTGCAAAGCGTCGATTTGTTTTGTAAATAGTTTCTTTAGCTTGATTTTGCTCCAGCTCCCATTGTTTTGCATACTCGTTGGAAGGGAAAATGTATGGCAAAACATATTTTTTCTTTTCAGTTTTTAAATCATTATATGCATCGACTAAGGACTTAGTTGTAGATCGTTCAATAAAATTAATTATTGAAAGGCGTTCCTTGTGCAATTCAGGTAAAAGTTTTAGAGTGTATTCCTTTTGAGCAAGTTTACGTAAAAAGTCGGAATCGCCTTTGGGGATGTAAGTTCTATGTTCTCCCTGATTCCAGTAGTATTGAACTGTATTTTTACATCTGGACAAATTCAATGTTCCGTTAGGTGCGGAAACTAGAAAATTATTAGCCTCGTTAATCATATGCAAATTATATAATAAGGATGTAGGAATTATGGCAAATAAAAATGTCGTAAAAC
>ERZ857882.2865-NODE-2865-length-17196-cov-6.417245_pt1 | contig 17196 bp, 18 predicted proteins | sample MGYA00519697_ERZ857882 | MGnify/ENA primary metagenome ERZ857882 (study PRJEB31778, sample SAMEA3449373) | human gut metagenome | biome: human gut; feature: human-associated habitat; material: faeces | place: United Kingdom | collected 2010/2012 ...
ATTTTGAAAGAGGATAATATTGTTAGCCTTGGCGATGTGGTTGCCGGTACGGCGGCGCCAAGGAAGAGCGATGATGACAAACTGTTGCTTGTTGTGGGCGGACTCCCGATAGAGGATGTGGCATGGGGGTATGACCTTTACAATAAGGCCCTTGAGAAGGGGTTGGGACAAAAGCTGAAAATATGGGATAAACCCCATTGGCACTGAAAGGAGGAACTAAAAAATGGATCGTTTAATTCTGGAGGACATGATTTGGCCGGAGGTGGCCGAGGTGCTGCCTGAAATAAAGGTGGCGCTTATACCCGTAGGTTCATGCGAACAGCATGGCCCGAACACTACGTTTGTGACCGATACCGTAAGGGCATACCGCATTGCCAAGCTTCTTGCCGGCCGCTGCGGGCATAAGGTGATATGCTTCCCGCCTATAACGTACGGTATCTCTTCACACCATATGGATTTCCCATGCTCCGCAACGCTGCGCGTAAGCACGCTTACCGCCGTGCTTGTAGATACCGCGCTTTCCGCTGTACACTACGGCATTGATAAGGTGCTGTTCGTGAATGCTCATGGCGGCAATAAGCCCTGCCTCATGTCTGCTGTGCAGATACTTAAGCAAGAGCATGACGTTACCGCGTTCTGGACTCCGGTTGGCTCAGAACTGCTTGAAGGCGGCATACAGAAATATTTCCCCGGTATTCAGCCGGGCAACTTCGGGCATGCCTGCGAAATGGAAACCGCGCAATGTATGTATTTGAGGCCGGATATAGTGCGCGAGCACAGAGAAAAAGGCATTAATCAGACCAGCATATTTACTGATAGGACGGCATTTGTACCGGGCGGCGGACAGGGCGTTTGGAACTGGAAGCATGATGTTACGCTTAACGGCGCGCTGGGCGATGCCCGCAAAGCCACCGCTGAAATAGGCGAGGCTATGACAAATGAAGTGCTGGATTATCTGGAGAGACTTGTTGATAAGATAATCGACTATAAACCTACCCCTGAAAAGTTGTTCAAATAAGGAGGAACGACAATGTCTACTAAGCGATTGTTTTCACTTATACTGGCCGTTGCCATGCTGGCGGCTATTGTTGCCGGATGCACCAATCAGAATGGAGCGCCGATAAGCAGCCCACCGGTGGAAGAAACGGCTGCACCCGTACAGTCTGAACAACCAACGCAGAGCGAAGAGCCTCAGCAGGTTTCCGCTGCTGGCAAAGGTACGCTGACGTTTGCCCGTACCGAGTCCATTGCCACGCTTAATCCGCATATGTATACGTCAGATATAGAGAGCTGCTGTATTGAATATACCGGCGCGGCCCTGTACGGATATTTCTATAACGATGACAAGTCCGGCGTATCCCTGCGCGCTTGCATAGCCGATGGCGAGCCCATAAAGATGAACGATAACGGCACCGTTTGGCAAATAAAGATATCGCCCGATGCCCGCTGGGCAAACGGAGAAGCCATTACAGCTGACGATTTTATGTATTCTTTCAAAATGCTGCTCGACCCTAAGCTGGTTAACGGCCGCGGCGGCGCATTCGCGGAGGACTATATAAAGATACTCAATGCCAAGGCTTACTATACGCAGACCGAAGTAGAAGGCGCTGTACCTACGTGGGAGGATGTAGGCATCAAAAAGGTGGATGATATGACAATAGAAATAACCACCTCCATTGCGCAGGATGCGACTGAGGTGATGAGCCACCTTGCGTATGCCTGGACGGTCCCCGTATATGAGGAAATGTATGAATCCCTTATGAATTCCGACCGTACGGCAACCACATATGGCACCGATATAGACAAGGTTGTGTGCTCCGGTGCATTTACCTATAACGCATGGGAAAGGGATGCCGAAATAAGCTTTAAGAAGAATCCTGAATATATCAAGCAGGATATGATTCAGATTGAAAAGCTGGTAATGAAGATAATCCCCGACAGAGGGACTCAGCTTCAGATGTTTGAAGCAGGCGAGCTGGACTATGTTGAACTTAATTCTTCCCAGTTTAAGGATTATGAAGAGGATCCCCGCGTGCTTTACTCGCCCAGCATATATGTAAAGTATATGCCGGTAAACGTAAACAACCCCGATAATCCTATTCTTTCCGACGTGAACTTCCGCAAAGCGCTGTTCTTGGCCGTGGATCGTGAGTCCATTGCAAAGCTGCTGAACGCAAAGCCGGCTAATTACCTTATTTCCAGCCGTTTCCTAGCAGATGTTACCACCGGTGAATCTTACCGCAACAGCAAGCAGGGCAGCGCTATCCCCGATGACCATAACGGATATGATCCTGAGCAGGCTGTGGCTTTGTTTGAACAGGCGCTTGCGGCCGCAGGACAGGACAAGGTGACTATTACCCTGACTTACCGAAACGACGACGCGGATATGACTGCCATTGCTGAAACATTGCAGAGCAGCTGGCCCGCTATATTTGGCGCCGACCGCTTTGAACTGGTGCTGAACGGCTTGCCCACAAGCCAGTCCAATGATCAGATACGCGCCGCAAAGACCGATCCCACATCGTTCGATCTTGGTTTTGCCGGGTGGTCTACCAATGAACTGGCTCCTTGGAACGGACTTAAAGTATATGGCAGCGCATGGGCTAACCGCTATGATACCTTTACATCCGAACGTTACGATGAGCTCTGGACGCTGGCCAATAGCAGCGAAGAACGCTTTGACCATGAAAAGAGATTGGGTTACGTTGCGGAAATGGAAAGCATATGGCTTGATAACGTGTCCGGTATTCCTGTAATAGAGCTTATTGATAAGACTCTTAAAGCGGATCGTGTTCAGTTGGCCGCGGATCAGTGGGTTAACCGCGTTGGCTTTGGCTGGATCTATGCTTCTGTAACAGATGCCGAATAAAACCCGGTTTATCCGGTGCGGGGGCTCTCTTGCAGCAAGGAGAGCCCTGCGCAATATTTGTCCAAATCATGAAAGGAGTCCCATGCTATGGCCCGCTATGTGATGCAAAGACTTCTGGCCATGCTGCTTACATTATTCATTATTGTAACCGTGGCCTTTTTAGTCATTCGTCTTATGCCAAGCTCCATTTACGACGATCCCACCATATCAGCCGAAGTGTTGGATATGATCCAGGCAAAATACCATTTGGATAGGCCGCTCATTGAGCAGTACGGAATTTTTATGAAGAATGTTCTTCTCAAGGGCGACTGGGGCATATCTATGAAAATACAGCCCAATATACCCGTATTTCAGGTGCTGGGCGGAAAGGTGCCGCTTACTCTTTTTATCAATTTGGTATCTCTGCTTGCATCAATACCCATAGGGCTGGTGTTTGGCGCGTTCGCGGCAATAAAAAAGAATACAATGACGGATCACGGGATATCTCTTTTTGTTATTCTTTTCATTTCAATACCGTCGTTTATCTATGCTACGCTTCTGCAATATTTTGCCGCATACAAATTCGGCTGGTTCCCTATAACCTATACCGTATCCGATATGGCGTCGGTTAAATATCTTTCGCTTTTTTTGCCAACGCTTTCGCTTGCTCTGGACCCTATGGCAAAGGTTGCGCGTTATATGAGGGCTGAACTGATAGAATCATTGAATTCCGAGTATATACTGCTCGCAAGAACCAAGGGGTTCACGCGGTCAAAGGCTATTTTCCGCCATGCAATACGAAACTCATGCATTCCGGTGCTCAATATAGTAGTGCCTATGTTTGCAAACGTGCTTGGCGGTTCGCTTGTTGTGGAGAGCATATTTGCCATTCCGGGCATGGGAAGCCTGATGATCAAGTCAATAAATGCAAACGATCATTATCTTACCATTGCTATTTTGCTGATTTATTCATTGGTATCGCTAATGACGGTGCTTGTGGTAGACTTGCTATACGCTGTAATAGACCCGAGAGTTCGTATGGGAGGAAAGAAACAATGAGGATATTCCAGACTACGGATCCCGAATATCTTTCCCTTCAAAAGGAGGATTTCAAACTCCATACGAGGGAAGAGGAGATACACGACGCCAAATTTGAAACAAAACCGGTAGGCTTCTTTAAGGATGCAATGCTGCGGTTTGGCAAGAATACGGCATCTATAATTGCGTTCGCCATAATATGCATAATAGTTATCCTATCGGCGTTTGGGCCTATGATGAACGGATATGGGTATAACGATCAGGATTTAGATAGGGCAAATCTTCCTGCGCGCATTAAGGGATGCGAAGGCATAAATCTGTTGAATGGTTCAACCGTACTTAAAAACCGCCGTAAGGATAATTTGGATAATACGGAAAAATACCCGGAAGGCTGCATATTGGACGTATTTAATGAAACTGTTGTTAATGGCGTTGAAATGTGCGATATACGTATAGATACTTATATTTATTCCGGCTATGGGGACGATTATTTCTGGTTCGGAACGGATTATCTTGGCCGCGATCTTTGGACGCGCGTGTGGCGTGGGTGCAGAATATCGCTTATAATCGCATTCGCTGCCGTTTTAACCAATGTAGGGTTCGGCGTAATATATGGCTCTATCGCCGGCTATTATGGCGGCATGACGGACATGGTGATGATGCGCTTTGCGGAAATAGTTCAGGCGTTTCCTAACATAGTTGTTATGACGCTGTTCATCATGTATTTTGGCAATGGCCTTTTTGCCATTATAATGGCGCTTGTTGTACGCGACTGGGTTGGCACGGCAACGCTTATCAGGGCGCAGTTTTATCGTTTTAAGGATAGTGAATATGTGCTTGCGGCACGCACTCTTGGCACAAAGGATGCGGTATTGATCTTCCGCCATATTTTGCCGAACGCTATAGGCCCGATAGTGACAAGAACAATGATAGCTATTCCAAGCGCCATATTTGCCGAAAGCTTCTTGGCCTATATAGGGCTTGGCATCCGGGCGCCCGAAGCGTCGCTTGGCGTGCTGCTCAGCCATGCGCAAACCGTTCTGCTCCAGTACCCATACCAAACCGTTTTCCCGGCGGTGCTTATATCGGTGCTGATGATATCGTTCAATTTGTTCGGCAACGGGCTAAGGGATGCATTTGACCCAACGCAGCGCGGCACCTAAGGAGGTATTTATGAGCGAAAACAATCCTATTCTTCAGGTAAAGGACTTAACGGTCAGCTTTAACGCCTTTGCAGGGAAGGTACAGGCGGTAAGGGGCGTAAGCTTTGATTTGAACAAGGGCGAATCGCTTTGCATAGTCGGCGAGTTAGGCTCGGGCAAGTCCGTTACAAACAAAGCCATTATGGGGATACTTTCAAAAAATGCGGTAATAGATCGCGGTGAAATATTGTATGACGGAATGGATCTTACCAAACTTACGGAAGAGCAGTTTTGTCAAATACGCGGCAAGCGCATAGCTATGGTGTTTCAGGATCCGCTTTCTGCGCTTAATCCTATAATGAAGGTTGGCAAGCAAATAACCGAAACATTGTGTGTACATCAAAAGCTGAGCCATGAACAGGCGAAAAAGCGCGCCCTTGAATTGATGGCCGCCGTTGGCATTCCCGAACCCGAAAAGCGTTTTAATCAGTATCCGTTTCAGTTTTCCGGCGGTATGCGCCAGCGTATAGTTATAGTTATTGCGCTTGCGTGCAACCCGGAAATACTTATCTGTGATGAACCGACCACGGCTTTGGATGTTACTATACAGTCCAAAATACTTGATCTTATAAAAGAGATTAAGCAGGAGAGAAATCTTTCCGTTATATTTATCACGCATAATATGGGCGTGGTGGCAAACATGGCGGACAGAATATGCGTTATGTATGCCGGTAAAATAGTTGAGTTTGGCACGTGTGATGATATTTTCTATCATCCTGCACATCCGTATACCTGGGCGCTGCTGTCTGCAATGCCGGACAGCGAAAGCCGAGAAAGGCTTTTCTCTATACCGGGCGCCCCGCCAAACATGCTGATGCCGCCCAAGGGCGATGCATTCGCACCGAGAAACCATTATGCGCTGGATATTGATTTTAAGGAAGAACCTCCGTTCTTCAAATTATCGGATACACATTATGCGGCAACATGGCTTTTGCATCCGTATGCACCAAGGGTGGAAATGCCTGAAGAACTAAAAAGGCGCATAGACAGAATGGTAGAGGAGGATATGGAATATGAATGCAAATGAACGCGATATTCTTCTTGACGTAAAAAATCTGCATACTCATTTCATTTCCGGTCACGGGAAAACCAAGGTTACGGTAAAAGCCGTGAACGGCGTTAGCTTTCAGGTGAAAAACGGAGAAACCTTCGGTCTTGTGGGGGAGTCAGGATGCGGAAAAACAACACTTGGGCGTACAATAATCCGCTTATATAATCCTTCGTCGGGCGAGGTTACATTTGGGGGCAGGATAATTTCAGGGAAAAAAGACGCGGAGCTTCAAAAATTCTTAACCAGCAATATAGCCATGGTGTTTCAGGATCCTATAGCCTCGCTGAATCCACGTATGACCGTGCAGGAAATTATTGCCGAGGGACTAAAGATAAAGGGCATAAAGGATGAAGCCACTGTAAGAAATATGGTGGGGGAGGCGCTGTATCGCGTTGGCCTTTTGCCGGAGCATGCTACGCGCTATCCGCATGAATTTTCCGGAGGACAGCGCCAGAGAATAGGCATAGCGCGGGCGCTTATAGTTGAACCGACAATGGTAATAGCGGATGAGCCTATTTCAGCGCTGGATGTATCAATCCAGGCGCAGGTAATAAATGTGCTGAATGATCTGAAGCGCGATATGGGGCTGACCATATTGTTTATTGCACACGATCTTTCGGTGGTCAAGTATTTTTCCGATACAATAGGCGTTATGTATAAGGGAAGGATGGTGGAAATGGGGGATGCGGACAAGGTTTATCATAATCCGCTGCACCCATATACCAAGTCGCTTATATCTTCTATTCCGCTGCCGAATCCGCATGGCGAAAGGCGAAGAGTGCGCGTTAGCTATGACCCGTCAGCATATAACATTGACGACGAGCGGCTTGAGATGCGCCACGTTGAGGAAGGGCACAGCATATTATGTACGCCGGATGAATATGAAAAATATGTGCTTATGGCGAACAGAGGTTAGACTATAGCTCCTGCCAACGCGGCCAGTATTATATATGCTGCGCCGCAGGCGGCAGGCAGCCAGTTGCTTTTTAGGCCCTTGTGCTTTTGAATATATTCTTCAAAAGGCAATGCTTTAGTCTCTTTGCGCCTGAATATGCGGCGAAAAGTGTAGAAACTGTATATGGCGCGATCAAACAGACCGGATTGGCTTATAAAGCATACTAAACTGAACAGCACAAGCAGTATGCCGCATAGAAAGCAGCTATCGGAAATACCTATGAGCATGGGCTTATTGCGGAAAAAAATACAGTAGAACACAGGTATGGATATAAGCCCTGCGCAAAGGTACGGTATGTATCGGCGGAATAATGAATTCATTGTCATGCTCCTAACGGGTATATGGCTTATTTTACTACATAATACATTGGAATACAACAATATAAAACATGATATGGAGGCTTTATGTACGATTTTGATAAAATGACGGACCGCAGGGGAACAAGCTGCTCTAAATGGGACAATATGTCTTCTATGTTCAGCGAAAAGGGACTGCTGCCGCTTTGGATAGCCGATATGGATTTCCGCTGTTGTGAAGAGGCTGTATCGGCTATTCGCAAGCGCGTTGATCACGGAGTATTTGGCTATACCGTATTACCGGACAGCTATTTTGATGCTATCGCGGGCTGGATGCAGCGTCGGCATGGCTGGAGTGTTCAAAAGGAATGGCTTGTTACAAGCGTAACGGTTGTAAGCGCATTGAATATATTTGTACAGGCGTTTACTAATCCGGGTGATGGCGTAATAATTCAAAAGCCTGTATACTTCCCGTTTGAAGAATGCGTTCTGGATAACGGCCGTGCTCTTGTGAATAACGAATTGCTTGAACAAGACGGTTATTATACAATGGATTTCGATGACCTTGAGAGAAAAGCGTCGTGTCCGGAAAATAAAATGCTGCTTTTATGCAGCCCGCATAATCCGGTATGCAGGGCGTGGACAGAGGAAGAACTGTTGCGCGTAATAGACATATGCAAGCGCAATGATATATATCTTATAGCGGACGAAATACACATGGACTTCGTGTTTAACGCAAAGCATATCCCGCTGGGAACGCTTACGGATTATGATAAGCTGGCGGTATGCACATCCCCAAGCAAAACCTTTAATATGGCCGGACTGAAGATGGCCAATATATTTATTCCTGATGAAAATATGAGGAAAGCGTTTACCCGCCGATCCAAGTCGCAGTGCGGAATTATACCCAATAATCCCTTATCAATTGCCGGAATTGAAGCGGCCTATGCCAGCGGCGATAAGTGGCTGGAGGAGGTAAAACGGTATATTTGGGAAAATTTCTGCTTTGTTGATAACTATATCAAGCAGTATTTGCCGGCGCTTAGGATGACGCGGCCGGAAGCTACTTATCTTGCATGGATAGATTTTTCCGGCACGGGGCTGCGGGGGAAGGAATTGAGCGTATTCCTTCGGGAGAAGGCAAAGATTGCATTGGACGAAGGAAGTGTGTTTGGGAAAAACAGCGAAGGCTATGCACGTATCAATTTGGCAACGGACAGAACGGTCGTAAAAGAATGCCTTGACCGAATACGTGATAATTTAGCCAAATAAAGAAGAAAATCTGTTGCTTTTTACCAACCGTCAAGGTATACTTTCTATGAACATTGGTTTGTACTATCACAATATATTATAAGCCGAAACAGGGGGAGCAAGCTATGCATTTGGAAAGCGATTCCGCAGAGCCTTTATATATTCAGTTGGCTTATATAATCCGCGAGGATATTCAGAACGGAAAATATAATGCGGAACAGAGGATTCCTACAGAAAAAGAGCTTAGCGAGATATACTCGGTAAGCCGCATAACAATACGGAGCGCACTGGAAATACTGGTAAAAGAAGGGCTGCTCATGCGCCGCCGCGGCAAAGGCACCTTTATTGCATCAAAAAAGCTTTACAAGAGTATGTCCGGAATATACAGCTTTACGGACATATGTAACATAAACGGCATGAAGCCGGGCGCAAAAACCATAAAGTGCGTTATTGAAGATGCGGAGCCGGAAGATATTACTGAGCTTGAGCTCACGCCGGAGGATAAAATAATTGCCGTGGAACGTATAAGGTATGCGGATGATGTGCCTGTGTCCATAGAAATAAGCCGCTATCCGGCCTCAACCTATCAGTTCCTGTTGGACGAAGATCTGAACAATGTTTCGCTGTTTGCTGTTTTGAACAACAAGCACAACATTCGCTTTTCTCATGCTACCAAGGTTATAGAGGTAAAGCGGGCAAGCTATCAAATGGCCACGTATCTGGGTGTGCCGCGGGACTATCCGCTGCTGTATATCTCAAGCTTAACTTATGATATGGCGAATATGCCTTCGCACCGCACGCAGCAATATATAAACAGCGATCGGTTTAAGCTGATAATTTAGCAAAAACAAAGGGCCTGCAAATGCAGGCCTTTTGCATATCATCCGTTTATGGAAGCAACCGTTTCGTCTAAGCATTCCGCCAAGGAGAGAATTACGGCGCTGCAATCGAAAACGGGTTCCCTGATGGCATAATGCGCTTTATTGTAACGGCAATTCAGGCTGCCTTGCTTTTTCTTTACCTTTTTTAGAAACGGGATTGTAATATCGGCTTTTAGCGCGGTTTCTTTTTCAAGCTTGCCGGAGTACAGCAGACCCAAAACCATAAGGCTGCCGGATATTGCGCCGCAAACCGTGCCAACGCCCATGCCGCCGCCAAACGCGGATGCAATCCGCATGTCCTCTTTCTTTAGTCCGAGATTATAAGCCCGATTTGCGCCATATAGAATGCGTTCACAGCAATTCATGTTGACGTCGCCATAAAGCTTGCGCTCATTATGGGTATAGTATTCAGCCTTACCGAACCCGCTTTCAAGAAGTTCTTTTAAGGAGTTCATTTATTATAAGCCTCCATATAACTCATGAATCCGCCGCTGAGATTTTTTACGTTTTCAAAGCCCAGCTGCTTAAGCTGCCTGTATCCGTAGTACCCGCGCTGGCCGATGCGGCAGAAAATGTAAAGATTTTTATCCCGGGGCAACTCGTTGTGCCGAGCGCGTATTTCGTCCAGCGGCAGCGGCATGGCTCCCGGAATAGTGCCATTATTATATTCTTTTCTCGTCCTTATATCAACAAGCAGATCCTTTGCGGGATCAAGATTGGGAATATCGCTTACATAGAACACTTCATGCATTCCATCTGCAATGTTTGATGCAACATATCCGGCAATATTAACGGGGGCTTTTGCGGAGGAAAACGGGGGCGCATAGCTTAACTCCATTTCGGCAAGTTCGAACACGCTCATTCTATGGCTTATTGCGACGGCAAATAAGTCTATGGCCTTATCAACGCCTTCGCAGCCTACTATTTGCGCACCGAGTACCGTTTTACCGTCGGGCGTGAACAGCAGTTTAATGCTCATCATACGCCCGCCGGGGTAATAACCGGCATGCGGCATAGAGTGGGTATAGCTTTTGGTATACGGTATTCCTGCGGAGATGAGCAGATTTTCGCTTGCGCCCGCAGAGGCAATTGTCATGTCATCAAGCTTCAGTATGGCTACCCCTTGGGCGCCCGGATATACGACATCGCGGCCCATTATTGCATCTGCGGCCAGACGGCCCTGACGATTAGCCGGCCCGGCCAAAGGTATATTCATCGTTTTACCCGTAACGATGTGCGGGATGGCAACGGCATCGCCAACTGCATATATATGAGGCTGGCTGGTATGTAACTGTTCATCTACCAAAATAGCGCCCTTCTCTGTTACCGCTATGCCGGAGTCTTTCAGAAAATCTGTATCGGGATGGGTACCTACGGCGCAAACGGCAATATCGTAGTCAATATACTCATCGTTATCCAGCATTGCTTTGCCCTTACACAAATGTTTTACCCCGCATTTTAAGCGCAAATCTATGCCCATGTCATGTAGCTTTTTCTCTATAAGGAATGTCATCTCGCGGTCCATGTTTGGCATAACGTGATCGGATTTTTCAACGAGGGTAACGCTTAACCCGCATGCAGCAATATTCTCGGCTGCTTCCAAGCCTATAAAACCGCCGCCTATTACCAGCGCACGCCCGCGACCGGTGCTGCCTTCACATAATTCGCGCAACCTGAGCGCATCGTGCACAGTGCGCAGCGTCAGCGCATTTTCACCGAACGGGTTGATTGGTTTTGCCCCGGGTGAGAGCAGCAGCACATCATAGCTTTCCAAATACTCGGCGTGATTGTCTATATCACGAACAAGTATTTGCTTTTTGTCCGGCAAAACAAATATAACATCATGGTGCGTTCTTACCTGAACGTTAAATCTTGCACTGAAGCTTTCGGGAGTTTGAAGCAGCAGGTCGGATTCATTTCCTATAACGCCGCCAACATAATAAGGCAAACCGCAATTTGCAAAAGAAATATGATCGCCGCGTTCAAACATAATTATTTCATTATCTTCGCTTGATCTGCGCAATCTCGCCGCGGCGGTTGCGCCGCCTGCCACGCCGCCAACAATTAAAATCTTCATGTCATGTACTCCTTTTTGCTTAATATGCTTATTATACTATAAACATACAATACAAAACAATACAAATATGAAAAAAGTATTCTAAAACAGCTTGATAAATATCAACCAAAATGCTAAACCAATGCCAAAGAAACTATATCTTCCGAAACACCCACACTCCAAGGAGGTACACCATGAAACGCATCACAACGATGATAATAATATGTTTATGCATGCTCCTGTGCGGCTGCGGGGAGGGGCGCGAATGGATCGCCGCGGGGACGGGGGATATGCCGATAGCGGTGTTCAGGTCATGGATAAACTCTGCTGGGGAACTGAGCACGGTTGAATACGCCGCCTGCGACAACGGCGCGATGAAAACATATGAATACAAGCTTGCCGACGGCGGAGAGGTCAAGCAGGCGGAAAAAGAGCAGATGCAGGGCGTGGAGGCGGAGGAGCTGCCGCTGACGGTGAGCCAGTTTGCCAAGGTGTACGAGGACGTGCGCGAATGGGCAAGGACGCCCGGCAACATGGAAGAGACGGTGAACCCCGGCCTTTCAATATCGTTCATAAACGCGCGGTATGCGTATTCGGGGGAGCTTGACTTTGGCGAGCTGACGTATGTCTATTCGCTGTCCACACGCAAGATAACCCCGCTTGAGGGCGAATATACCGGCGAAAAGGCTTACGGCGTAATAAGCGGCGGCTATCCCATGGTGTTCATATTCATCGATAAATAAACGTTTGCGGCCGCGCGGGAAAAACTGTATAATAACGATACAAGCTAATTATGCGAGGGGATATCAAATGCAAAGCTACAAAGAAAAGGACATATTTGGCGATGAGAAAATCGTTCATCGCGATGACTATGGCAAAATAGTAGGAGAAACAAGGTTAGAAAAAGATATTTTTGGCGACGAAAAACTCGTTCATTATGATAATACTGGCAAAAAGATCGGTGAAAGCAGAGAGGATACAGATATATTCGGTGACAAAAAGGCTATACATAAAGATGCATATGGTCGTGTAGTTGGTGAAAGCTGGATTGAGAGTAGCGCATTGGGCGGTAAGAAAGTTGTTCACCGCGATGAATACGGCAGAAAGGTTGGAGAGAGTTGGCGCACAAACGGAGTCTTAGGTGGTGATAGAACTCAAACGAACTATAGCGGCAGCAATGTACGAAAAAATAATTCTGGCTCTGTTGCTTCCGGCAGTTATAATACATCAAGGGAATTGACAACCGGCTCGGGCGGCGTCATCGGCGGGCTGCTTGCGTGCTTGGCGTCTGTTCCGGGTTTCCTTGTCTTTTTTATTGTGATAGGCATGATGTACGCCACTGAAAACAGTACGGCATCGGTCAATTTGATAAGGAACGTTATTTGCTATGGACTTAGCCCTGTTGCAACGCTGATTTGCGCCCTTTATGCTTTGCCAAGGCGGGCTGATAGCGAAGAATTGCGGCGGGCAAAAGCAAAAATGGTTATTACAACGGCAGCGTTGTTTTTTGTACTGCAATGCTATTTTGCGTTCTATACTGACCCGCTTGCGGAGGAAGGGGACAGCCTTACTTCGTTCATTTTCTTTCTGATAGGCTGGATACCCAAGCTGATTTATTCGATTGTTATGGGTATCTTTACAAGAAAAAGCACCGACTTTACCGCGGAGGATAAATATCATTCGGTTCATCTGTTTTCCGCGGTTGCATTTGGGCTTATTACAGCGCTTATGGAGATTACCAATGTGATTTCCGAAGGAACGCTCGAGGGCAACTTCTTCAAGATTCTGCTTCTGTTTATTCCGGCATTGATACTGCTTTTATTGGTTGTTATTGTGCTTTCTGTCATTACGGATTTTATATACAGAAAGATTGCCGGTTGACATGCAGTCAAAGTTGATGGTGCAATTCAAATAACCGCGTCTTTGCATTATAACCTGTTGACAACACGCGAGGGCTTTGCTATAATACAAAAGCTGGACGAGGAGAGATGTCCGAGTGGTTTATGGAGCTGGTCTTGAAAACCAGTGATGTCGCAAGGCACCGGGGGTTCGAATCCCTCTCTCTCCGCCAAATAAGACAGAGCAGTTTGCCTTACTTGGCGGATACCGAAGGATCAACATCCCCGCTCATCCAATAACAACACAGCATCGCGTGGAGAAGTACCCAAGTGGCTGTAAGGGGCTCCCCTGCTAAGGGAGTAGGCTGGGGTGACTGGCGCGAGGGTTCGAATCCCTCCTTCTCCGCCACGAAAAAGAGATCGCATTTGCGGTCTCTTTTTCGTGCTGCATAAAAGAAGGAGGGATGAGAAGGGAACGGCCCGCCTGTGGCGGGAAAAAACCATCCAGTGAATGGTTTTTTAGTTCCCCGGGCTGGGCGGCGGCACTGCCCCAGTGCCGCCGGGCGAATCCCTCCTTCTCCGCCAAAATTACCCACATATTTTTTGTGGGTGATTATCATTTGGCGTAAAGTAAGGTTTGTCCGCACCGTCAAATGAAAAAGCCCTCTGGGAAGAGGGCATGGAAGGCACTACTCTTGTCCTGCTCGTTTTCCGCAAAATGCCTTTCAAAGGGGATTGGATTACTAAAGAGCCAATTGTTCTATTTGCAGGAGCTTGAATCTATGGAACATTTCAAGCTTATGCTGATGGAATATCTCGTATATTACAATATTATATTATTATTATATTATTCCTTCATCTAGCGACACCGTAACGGAAAAGCTGTCTTCTCCGACTACGTTGCCGTCCTTGTCCAGCCATTGATAATCATAACGGCGAAACACACCCTTGCCGTTTTCGTAGCGATACATCTCATAAGGGAAGTTATCACCCACCGAGTTGATCCTTACTCCGTCCTTATTGAAAACTGAATACACTCCGTTATTGTAGTTTTCGTCTTCGTCCTGGGTAATGCGCTTGTGATAGCTTACCACATTGGGGTCATCCGGCAAGGCAGTCATTATGCGCATTCGAAGCGTGGGACAAAGCAGATCCCTTTCTTCGTTTATTGGGAGCCAGTCCTCATCCTGAAGGGGCTCCGCTATTCTTATGGATATATCCGACCCGTCGGCAGAAACCTTTATCCTGTTCTGGTCGGTTCCGTCCCAGACAACTCTCAGCTTCACCATTCCGTCTTCCGTGGTAATGTAGTCATTCAGGCCGTCGGGCACACCGGCCACCATGCCGTAAATGACAGGCGAAGCAGACGCCGCAGCCGGAGCGGCGTCAGGGGAGGCATTTACCGTCGTTTTCCCGGCGGAATTTGCGGCCGCTTCCGTAACGGGGGTTTTGTTCAGCGACGATACCAGCGCTAAGCACAGCAGTGCGGCAGCCGCAACCGCAAATACGGGCCAGTGCTTTTTCTTTTTTACGCCGTCCTCCATGCCCTCAAGGGCGCGGGCAAGCTCTCCGGCGCTCTGGTATCTGTCCTTCGGGTCGAAGCGTGTGCATTTTGAGATTATATCGCCCAGGCGACCCGGAACGTCAGCATCCTTCCTGTATGGGAGGCCGGTGCGGTATTCGCACATTGTAGCGCCAAGGGAGAATATATCGCTGCGGGCGTCGGTCTGGGAAAAGCCGTACTGCTCCGGCGCGGCGTACCCGAAGGTGCCAAGCAGCACGGTATCCTCCGCCGCTTCCTCCGCGAACCGACGGGAGGCGTCAAAATCTATCAGCACATACCTGCCGGAATCCGAAAGGATTATGTTGGAGGGCTTTATATCCCTGTGTATCACGGGCGGCGTCATGGAATGTATCACCTGAAGGGCGGCGCATATATCCCGGCCCAGGGCAAATACCGCTTCCTCCTCCGCCCCCTGCCGCTGGTCTATCACCTGCTGAAGGGTGCGCCCGGGCATGTATTCCTCCACCACCGTAAGGCTCTTTGCCGTGGCCTCTATGGAAAGCACCTTGGGCAGGCTGGGGCAGTCTGTATCCATAAGGGCGCAGTATATGCTGAGCAGCGACCGGTGAAGCGTTTTTCTTACGGCTTTTACCCTGCCGTCCTCGTAAATGAAGGAGGGGCCGCCCTCGTCCCCGAACCGTTCCTTCATGCTCTCTTTGTCCGCTTTCTTATCCTTTACGCTTATCATATCGTCTTCTCGCCCACCTCATAGAGAAGATCGTTGCAGGCGGGCAGGTCCATGCCCCTGTTCAGCGCGAATATCACGGCGACGTCCCTGTGTATCCTGGGATCCAGCCTGGCATGGCTGCCTGTGCGAAGCAGGTATTGGGTTTGCTCCACGTCCATCTCAAGGGCGAATGCAATAGCTATGAGCGCATCGCGGCTGGGCGCCGCCTGATCCGCCAGCACCCGGTATATGAAGTTGCTCATATGGCTCTTTGCTGCCAGCCCGGAAGCGTTCATGCCCTTTTCCGCCATGATGCGGGAAAGGTAGCTGCCCACCGTATCGCCGAGCATGCTGTCGCTGTTGTTTTTAAAATAGTTTGCAAGGCATTTTGTGGTTTTGAGCCTGCCCATCAAGCCGGAGGTAGTGACCCTCATAACTGCATTCCTCTTCGTGCGATATGTCGAGTTAATGATACGGCCTTGACTGTTTTTTTGTCAAGGCCGCAAAACTCGTTTGCAAAACGAAGATTTTCCCAATTTTACGCGCTATAATCCTTATTAAGCGCTCCGCGTCAGGAGGGTATTTTTGTGCCTTATTCGACAATTTGTATCCATCGAAAAAAACTGAAAAAGGGGAGAAACGCAATGGAAGAAAAGCTCAATTGGAAATATTGCGGTGAGGTAAAAAAGCATATTAACGGTGCGGAGACAAATGTCGCACTGTATGAACGGGAGGACTAATAAAATGATACAGGGAACGAAAGTTGTTATACTCAACCCGCCAGATATTGAAAAGTCTCTGCAGCGAGTGATCACAGAGCTGAATGATTCCGGGAAAAGGGTTATAAGTATTTCAAGTATGATACATTATGGGTTCATGTATACAATACTGTGGGAACAAGAATGAAAGGAGCACGGTAATGGAAGAGAATAGTATTGCAAGCATCAGAGAGCGGCTGAACGGCATCTATAAATATGCAGCGGAAAATCAGGCGGCATTTGACGCGGAGACGAAGGCCATCATGGAAAGAATGCACCGAATAGTATCAAACAAGGCACTTATCATATGGATAATAATTGGCTTTGTTTTGTGGGATGTGCTGGCTGCTTCAAGGTTCATATTTCCAGACGCAACCATCCCCATCTTAATGATAATAGCGGGCGGCACTTTAAGTTTTAAACGAATAAGCAAATATATCGACAGAGAAAAAAAGATGGATGCGATAAAAAAGCTGTACGATGGGTATTCGGACAAGGTAGTTCCGGTCGAGTACTTCAACCCCGAAATACTGAAGGATATGATCCGGATAATCGACGAAGGAGCGCTTTCGCTTGAAAGCTGTATGCTCCAGATAAATACGGAAATAAAAATGAGCAGGTGCTGCTACGAAGATTTAAAAGCATATGGAAGCTATTTGAATGCTTCGAGGAATTTTGAGCGCTTACAAATCAGTCAAAATGAAGCGAGTGAGTGCTTCAGCCACGAAGCGAAATAATACCATCAGTTGACAAGAGCACACAAGCCCGAAAGGCTTGTTTTGGGACGCTCC
>ERZ857882.2876-NODE-2876-length-17154-cov-3.199719_pt1 | contig 17154 bp, 16 predicted proteins | sample MGYA00519697_ERZ857882 | MGnify/ENA primary metagenome ERZ857882 (study PRJEB31778, sample SAMEA3449373) | human gut metagenome | biome: human gut; feature: human-associated habitat; material: faeces | place: United Kingdom | collected 2010/2012 ...
CATCGGACGCAGGGTAACTTTGCCGTATTCCAGTGACTTTCTGCGCTTTCCGGAAAAGATGACTTTTACAAGGGAATCTTCGGAAAAGACTTCGGCAAACAATGCGGCCAGTTTATCTGTATTTTTATCCATGTTAATCTCCGTTTAATTTTCGTAGTATAGCATTATGTTCAAGAACAATTATTACATCTTTCCGCGTCGATGTCAAATCTCTACGAATGGAACACCGAGGACATCCGCCAGAGAAAGTGAAAGATTTTCGGCAATCGGCTCGATGTTCGAAGTAATCCAGTTCGCATCGTCCACATTGTCATGGTAGGCGACCTCCACGAGAACCGCAGGGGCTTTCGTGCGGCGAAGTTCGACGAGAGTTGTGGTCGGAACGATTTTTACGAGTTCGGGATACGGATAAATCAACTTAAGATTGTTTGCAAAAATTTCGGCTGCGGCTCTGCCCTGTGCGCTGTCACGATAATAGTAGACATTAGGGCCTTGAATCCTGCCCGAAAGGTTTTCGGGAGCGGCGTTGGTGTGAATCGCCAGATGAAAATCATAATCCCCCGCATTTGACGCATTTATGGAATCAATGACCGTACCACCGGGATTATTTCGAGTAAAATCAATGCCGGCGGCTCTGAGGTAAGGAACCATTGCGTCTGTAATAAGATTCGTGTAATATTCCTCGCTTCCGCCCGTAACAAACTGATTGTATTCCTGCGTCGAGGGGCTGAGAAAAACTGATGCCATAGAAACACCTCCGTTTATATTGTTTCATTCCATTATTTATATGCGGCGGGGATGCGAAATGACAAAAGAAAATCACACATCGCTCTTGAAAATGATACATTTTTCAAGTAGAATAGAAGAAGCAAGTGTGAAAGGATTTTTTTATGGATATAGTGGAAAACGTTTTCAAAAACATAGTTTCCAGTGTTGGAATTACGGATGTTTTGGACATAGCGATTATTACATTTTTAGTATACAAATTATTGGGATTTATCAGGGAAACCAGAGCCGAGCAGCTCGCGAAGGGACTTTTGCTTCTCGTGGTTGCCACCGTGCTTTCGAAGTGGATGCATTTGTATACTTTGCATTGGCTTTTGTCAGGCCTCATCAGTGCAGGGCTTGTGGCAATTGTGGTTATATTCCAGCCTGAACTCAGGAGAGCGTTGGAGTATCTGGGAAGAAGCCGAATCACCAATATATTCGGCGAAGTTGATAAGGAAGAAGCCAAGCGCATTGTGGGTCAGTTTGTGGAGGCCGTCGATTCGATGTCCGCAAGCAGGACAGGTGCGCTTATTGTCATAGAAAGAGAAATTTCGCTCAATGATATCGTGGAAACGGGTACGGTAATCGACTCACAGATTACGGCACAGATGATAGGCACGATTTTCTATGAGGGAACTCCGCTTCACGATGGGGCTGTGATTGTAAGAGGCGATAAATTGTACGCGGCGGGGTGCGTTCTGCCGCTTACTCAGAACAAAGAACTGAACAAGGAGCTTGGAACCAGACACAGGGCGGGTATCGGCATTACCGAAAATTCGGACGCGCTTGTTATAATCGTGTCCGAGGAGACCGGCATCATTTCGATTGCCCAGAACGGAAAACTCACAAGATTCCTTGACGGCAAGACCATCGAAAAGAAACTGCTCAACCTGTATTTTGAAGGGGAAACGGAGCAGAAGCTTTCCGACAGAATCAGCAAGGCACTTAAAGGGGGTAAAAATGTTAAAAAGTAACAAAGTAAATTTAGTGCTCGCCCTGATTGTTGCCATTGTTTTGTGGGCCTATGTTTTGGTGGATGTCAACCAATCCTCCACGGAAACCGTAAAGGGCGTACCGATTAAAATACTGAATGAGGATGTTCTTGAGGCGAACAATCTGGTGCTTTTGTCGACAGACTACGATAAGGTGAACATTACTTATTCGTGTCAGCGTGCTTTCCTTGGAAAGATAAAAGATTCCGAATTCAGCGTAACGGCTGATGTCGAGGGACTCAAGAAGGGGGCACACAAAATTAAGCTCTATATATCAGCACCTGATGATGTTTCAATAGAAAATGTAAGCATACCGAAAATAACAGTGTCGATTGACGACCTTGTAACGGCGGAAAAACCGGTTACCCCGGTCATTGCAAATATTGAAGGTGACGACACAGAGCCGAACATACTTCAGTTAAGCGATGATGTTGTTTCGGTGAAAGGTGCGAAAACCTTAGTGGATCGCATCGTTTCCCTTGATGCCGTTTTGGACGCATCGAAAGTCGGAACGGAAATGAAGTCGTTTACAGTTCCGCTTACCGCGGTTGATTCGGACGGAAATACCATTGAAGATGTGAAGCCGAGCAAGGACAATGTTTCGATAACGGCACTCTTGTTTAAGAAAAAGACAGTGGATCTTACGGTTCCGGTTGAGGGTCTTGAATCCGCAGGTTTTCAGAGAAGTGTTTCGGTTCCGAAGACCATAACGATCAAGGGCAGCGACAATGTGCTTTCCAGCATTGAAAACATTACCTGCCAGACGGTTGACCTCAGGAATGTGTACGAGGACACGAAGATTAAACTCGTTCCGATTCTGCCTTCGGGTGTGAATGCGGCAACGGAGTCTGAAAACCTTTATCTTAAGGCAAGTGTGAAAGGCATGGAGACGAAGACTTTTACATTCAGTGAAAATGATGTCGAAATACGAGGCGTAAGCGAAAATATGCCGGCAACCGTGGAAGATGTCAAAATTAAAGTAACGGTGACCGCCAAGTCCGACGCAATGAAAGCAATCGGTGCGGAAGATTTTGTTCTGGCGGCGGATGTCGAAGGACTTGAAGCGGGAAGTCACAAGGTGAGTCTCACATGTACCTGCAGCAAAGCGTACGCAGACATGGAATATACACCGGGCGAGATAAATATAACTATTAATGCAGAACAATAAAAACACCTGTATCATAGGAGGACGTAAATGGGCAGACTCTTCGGAACGGATGGCGTAAGAGGGATCGCAAATAAAGAATTGACGCCGGAACTGGCATTTAATTTAGGAAAGGCAGGTACTTTCGTTCTCAAAAAGAACGCAGCAAGACCTGTAATCGTAATCGGAAAGGACACGAGGGTGTCCGGGGATATGCTTGAAAACGCACTGACTGCGGGAATTCTGGCGGTCGGCGGCAATGTTATCAAAGCCGGGGTTATTCCGACACCGGCTGTTGCATATTTGGCAAGGCATTACGGCGCAGATGCAGGAATCGTAATCAGCGCCTCCCACAACACTTTCGAGTATAACGGAATTAAATTTTTTAACGGTGACGGCTTCAAACTCGATGATTTGCTTGAGGAAAAGATTGAAGATTTAATCATAAGCAGCGTGGATGTGAACAGCCACATCACGGGCGAGGAAATCGGCAAATGCCTCGAAGCGGAGGGAAACTCGATTGAACTCTATGCGAAGCATCTGATTGAAACCGCTGATTTCAGGCTTGATGGCAGGAAGGTGGTGCTTGACTGTGCAAACGGAGCCTCCTATCAGGTGGCGCCGAAGGTATACGAAGCACTCGGTGCGGAAGTGGTGGCAATCGGTGACCGGCCGGACGGAACGAATATAAACGATGCATGCGGATCGACACATCCGGAAAAACTGCAGGCGGCGGTGCTTGCGCACCATGCGGATATCGGGCTTGCCTTTGACGGAGATGCAGACAGACTCATCGTCGTTGATGAGCGCGGCAGGGTGCTCGATGGCGATAAGACCATCGCAATCTGCGCGAAAATGCTGAAAGCAGAAGGCAGATTAAAGGATGACAAGGTAACGGTTACGGTTATGAGCAACATCGGCTTTCACAAGGCGATGGAGGCAGAAGGAATCAGCGTGGATGTTACCGGAGTCGGAGACCGGTATGTACTGGAACAGATGCTTAAGACCGGCTGTGTCATAGGCGGGGAACAGTCGGGGCATATTATTTTCCTCGAACACACGACGACGGGGGACGGCATTTTGTCTTCGCTGCAGCTCGTAAAAGCAGTTCTTGCTTCGGGCAGGAAAATATCGGAACTTGCGGATGAAATACAGATTTATCCTCAGGTTTTGGTCAACGCAAAGATAAACAACGATTACAAGAAAACATACATGAAGGATGAAGAGGTTGCAATGGCGATTGCGGCAATTGAAGCCAAAATGGAGGGGAACGGCAGAGTTTTGATTCGGCCTTCGGGAACGGAACCACTTGTGCGTGTAATGCTGGAAGGTGACGACACGGATTTAATCGCAAACCTTGCCGAAGATCTTGCAGCCTTAATTGAAAAGAAATTTAGGAGATAGAGAATATGTGCGGTATTGTAGGATATGTAGGAAAAAACGATGCGAGAACCATCATTATGGACGGTCTCAAAAGGCTGGAATACAGAGGATATGACTCTGCGGGAATTGCGCTTGTGAGAAACGGCAGCATTGACATACGCAAGAAAGTCGGGGAAATCGCAAATCTTGAAGAGCTTTTGAAGCAAGAAATGGCAAGAGGCATCTGCTTTGACAGCCACACCGGAATTGGTCATACGAGATGGGCCACGCACGGTGCACCGTCGGATGTGAATGCACATCCGCATGCAAGCGAAGACGGCACGGTAGCCATTGTCCACAACGGAATAATTGAAAATTTCGTGGAAATTAAGCAAAGGCTTATCGCGGAATACAATGTAAAATTCAAATCGGAAACCGATAGTGAAGTCATCGCACATTTGATTGCGGCACACATGAAAAATTATTCGACGCTTGAGGATGCTGTGTATGCAGCAACTCTTGAAATGAGAGGGGCATATGCGCTTGTTGTCGTGTCGAGCAAAGACCCGAACAAAATCGTTGCAGTCCGTAAAGATGCGCCGCTGATTGCAGGAATCGGCAAGGGTGAGAATTTCATTGCCTCCGATATTCCGGCACTGATGAAACATTGCAAAGAAATTTATCTGATTGAAAACGGCGAGATGGTCGTTGTGACCGCAGATGAAATCAAAATATACGATGAAGAGCGAAATCCGGTGCAAAGAGATGTCTTCCACGTTACATGGGATGCGGACGCTGCGGAAAAAGAAGGCTACAGCCATTTCATGCTGAAGGAAATCCATGAACAGCCGAAAGCAATCAGCGAAACACTTAACCGCAGGCTGGATGAAAACGGCCTGATTAAGCTGGACGGTATTTCGCTTACGAAAGAAGAACTTGATGGGTTTTCGAGAATCTACATCGTTGCATGTGGAACCGCTTACCACGCGGGACTTGTCGGCAAGAAAGTAATCGAGAAATTTGCGAAGATTCCGGTTGAGGTTGATGTGGCGTCGGAATTCCGATACAGAGAGCCGCTTGTAGATGAGAAAACTTTGTTTATCGCAATCAGTCAGTCGGGCGAGACCCTTGACACATTGGCGGCACTGAGGGAGGCAAAATCCAAGGGGGCAAGAATTCTCAGCGTCGTAAACGTAGTGGGAAGCTCCGTAGCAAGAGAATCTGACGATGTTTTCTATACTTGGGCAGGCCCGGAAATTGCGGTTGCCTCAACAAAAGCATATACCACGCAGCTTACATGTATGTATATCCTCGGCCTTTACATGGGGCTTACAAGAGGAACAATAACGGAAGAATTCTATCGTGAATTCATGGATGACTTGAAAGAGGTTCCGGGCAAACTTGCGGAATATCTCAGGGATGTGAGAGAAATCGAAGCCCTTGCAAAGATTCTCTACAACCGCGATCAGGTTTTCTTCATCGGAAGAGGACTGGACTCCGCTGTTGCATATGAAGGCTCGCTGAAATTAAAGGAAATCTCTTATATAAACTCCTTTGCCATTGCGGCAGGGGAACTGAAGCACGGAACCATTGCGCTTATCGAACCGGGAACTTTGGTTTTGTGTCTGGATACGCAGGATTATCTCTACGAAAAAATGCTTTCGAATATTCAGGAGATTAAAGCCAGAGGCGCACACGTGCTTTCCATCGCAAAGGAAGGTCACAGGGAAATCGAAGCACAGAGCAATGAAGTTATTTACATTCCGGATTGCCGGGATGAAATCACACCGCTCCTGAGCGTTGTGCCGTTGCAGCTTTTCTCATATTACGTGGCGAAAGAAAGAGGATGCAATATCGATAAGCCGAAGAATCTGGCGAAGTCGGTTACGGTTGAATAAATCACAGAACAATACGGAGGAAAAAATGAAAGATTACGAAATCAGAGATTTGTCGCTGGCTCCTGCCGGACATCAGAAAATTGAATGGGTCAGAAATCATATGCCGATTTTAAGGGGTATGGAAGACGAATTCATCAAGACAAAGCCGTTTGAAGGCATCAAGATTTCACTTTCGGTGCATCTTGAAGCAAAGACCGCATACTTATGCAAAGTTCTTGCGGCAGGCGGAGCGCAGATGTCAGTAACAGGCTCCAATCCGCTCAGCACCAAGGATGAAATTGCTGCGGCACTTGCAGACAGTGGAATCAAGGTTTACGCATATCACGCAGCAACACCGGAAGAATACGAGAGACATATCGAAATGTGCCTGGAGCACAAGCCGAACATCATCATCGACGACGGTGCGGATCTTGTAAGCTGTGTTCACGGAAAACGCCCGGATCTGGCGGAAGAAGTCTGGGGCGGCTGCGAGGATCATCCGTCTGAAGGCTATGGCAAAGGAAGGCGTGCTGAAATTCCCGATGGTTGCCGTAAACGACGCGGACTGTAAGCACCTGTTTGACAACCGCTACGGAACCGGGCAGTCCACATGGGACAGCATTATGAGAAACACGAACTTAATCATTGCTTCAAAGACGGTTGTTGTGATTGGCTATGGATGGTGTTCAAGAGGAATCGCAATGAGAGCTGCAGCACTCGGCGCACAGGTAATCGTAACCGAAATCGACCCGGTAAAGGCGATAGAAGCCCGCATGGACGGATTCTCCGTAATGAAGATGGAGCAGGCAGCACCGCTTGGTGACATTTTCGTAACAGCAACGGGCTGTGCATGGACAATCACGGTGGATCATATGCTCAATATGAAGGACGGAGCGATTCTTGCGAATGCCGGCCACTTCAATGTTGAAATCGATATGGCAGGTCTTGAGAAGGCTTGCATCGCAAAGAAAGAAATGCGCGAAAACATCATGGGATATCAGCTTGCAAACGGCAGGTGGGTAAATGTCATCGCGGAAGGAAGACTTGCAAACATCGCCGCAGCGGACGGACATCCTGCGGAAATTATGGATATGAGCTTCGCAGTGCAGGCTTTGTCGGCTATGTACATCCGAGATCATCACAAAACGCTTAAAAACGATGTAATCGATGTTTCCGATGAAATCGATGATGTGGTTGCAAGAAGAAGGCTCGAAACGTGGGACATTGAAATCGACACACTCACACCGGAGCAGGTTCATTATCTTAACAGCTGGGAAATTTAATTCTGATTCGCATGGGAGGCGATAAAATGAGTATCAATTATGAAGAAATAAAAGAGCAGGCAAGACAGGCAGCCGAGGAACTTATCAATGCTGCAAGACTGAAAAAAGGCGACATTTTCGTCGTAGGCTGCAGTTCAAGCGAGGTTATGGGACAAAGGATAGGAAAGGGTTCCGACATAAATGCGGCGGAAGCCGTTTATGAAGGAATTATGTCCGTACTTAAGCCAAAGGGAATCTTCCTTGCGGCACAGTGCTGTGAACACCTGAACCGCGCGGTTATCGTCGAAAAGGAAGCATTGCTTCCGGGAACGGAAATCGTCAATGTGGTTCCGCATCCGCATGCAGGAGGGTCTTTTGCCACCACAATGTATCACAGAGCTGAAGAACCGGTTGCGGTGGAAGAAATCAAAGCGGACGCAGGAATCGATATCGGAAACACTTTGATCGGAATGCAGCTCAAAAAAGTTGCGGTTCCTGTCAGACTCAGCATTAAAAAAATCGGTGAAGCACCGATTGTATGCGCCAGAACCAGACCGAAATTCATCGGCGGTGCAAGAGCAATGTATGACGATGTGCTGTCCGGAGGAGATATCGCAAGACCGAAAGAAATAAATCTTTAAACTTTAGAGAACACTTTTTGCATCTGACTCATATTGTATACTACAACTGAATATGAATGAAGTTCAAAATATTATGAAAGATGCAGGTGAAACTTATGTCAAATAATTGTGGTCTTGTTGGAGACGGCTGCGTAGATACCAGCTTATTATTCTTCTTCTTGTTACTGGTAATTATCTTCTGTAACTGCTATAACTAGCAAGAAACGGTAAATACGTAACTGAAAGCGGCTCGCCCTTATGGGTGGACCGCTTTTTCGTATGACGGGCATGCCGTTCGTCTGTGGTGAAAGTCCACAAGGGGCGCAGTTGCCAGCGAACCCAAAAGCGACTTGCAAGGTTCACATCGTGAGGTGTGGGCGAGAAGAAGCAATAGCAAAATCGTAGCCTGACGAACAGAAACCTAATACCAAGGCCTGCATAGCGGATAAGTGGGCTAAGCGTCACGAAGTCCAAAAGGCAACCGCAACCTATGCAGGTAGATTAGGCAGGTAGACGAGGAAAGATAAGCGGCTTATCCCGTGAGGTCTCACAGACGGAGAAATCCGCAGTAACAACGAACTGTGAGAAGTCAGCAGAAGCCATAGTAGTGAGGAAGTCTCTGTAATGGAGATGGAGCGAAGGGCTGAACAATTCAAAAGTCGATAGGACTTAGGAATGTAAGTGCATAGGCATGACGAGAACCGAAGTAGCAAAGTCGTAACGGAGGGAACGGTTCACAGGAGGTAAGGCTCATATGCACGAAAGCAAAGCAAGAAATGGAGACAAATCATGACAGAACTAATGGAGAAAATCTTATCCAGAGAAAACATGATGCAAGCCTACAAAAAGGTAAAAGCCAAAAATGGGGCAAGCGGAGTGGACGGAATCGGAACGGAAGAAATTCGAGAGTATCTGATAGAGAACTGGGAAGAAATTCGAGAGAAAATCAAGAAACGGAAGTACAAACCACAGCCTGTACTTAGGGTAGAGATACCGAAGCCAAGCGGGGGAACAAGAAACCTCGGCATACCGAGCGTGGTAGACCGCATCATTGAGCAGGCAATTGTGCAAGTCCTAACGCCGATAGTAGAGCCGTACTTTAGTGAGTACAGCTATGGCTTTCGACCGAAGAGGAGTGCACAGCAGGCAGTACTGAAATTGCTTGAGTATTTCAATGATGGATACCTGTATGTGGTAGACATCGACCTTGAAAAGTTCTTTGATAATGTACCGCAGGACAAACTCATGACTTTAGTGGGAAAAATCATACAAGACCCTGATACCGAATCGCTGATAGCAAAATATTTAAAAGCAGGCGTCATGGTAAAAGGAAAGTATGAAGAGACCACAAAAGGAACGCCGCAAGGCGGAAATCTATCTCCCCTGCTGTCCAATATCATGCTGAATGAACTGGATAAGGAACTGGAAGCAAGAGACCTGCATTTTGTCCGCTATGCAGATGACTGCGTGATAGTGGTGAAAAGCAGTGCGGCGGCGAGCAGGGTCATGCATACAGTCACAAACTGGATAGAGCGAAAGCTCGGGCTTAAGGTAAACGCTTCCAAGACAAAAGTAACAAAACCAAGTCACCTAAAATACTTAGGCTTTGGTTTTGTGAAAATGGGAGACAAATGGCAGGCAAGACCGCACGCAGATTCCCTTACAAAGTTCAAAAGAACACTGAAAAGGCTGACAAGCCGTTCTTGGGGAATCAGTATGGATGAGAGAATCCAAAGGCTGAACTGGGTAATCCGAGGGTGGATAAACTATTTCCGAATTGGGAAAATGAAACAGAACATGCAGAAGATAGATAAGCACCTAAGGTCGAGAATGCGGATAGTTATCTGGAAACAGTGGAAAACAAGTGCGAAGAGATATTGGGGACTGCGAAAACTCGGTGCACCTGAATGGATGGCAAAGCAAAGCGTGGGCTTTGCAAACCATTACCAAGCAGCAGCCAAAACCACAGGACTTCATAAAATCTCAAAAGAAATCCTCGCAAAGCGAGGACTCGTTAGTTGTCTTGATTATTATTTGAATTGAACCGCCGAGTGCCGAACGGCATGCCCGGTGGTGTGAGAGGGGCTACAAGTTAGCCCCTACTCGATTTGCCTGATTTTCGTGCTCCGGCTCTTGGCAGAGCTGTTACATGTCGAATTCCGGATTGATTGCGTAGAAGTTTTTGGAGTTAAGGTTATCCTGAACGATTCGCAGCCCTTCGCCGAAGCGCTGATAGTGCACGACTTCGCGCTCACGCAGGAAGCGGATTGGGTCCAGGACATCCGGGTCGTCGCAGAGACGGATGATGTTATCGTAGGTCGTGCGGGCTTTTTGCTCGGCAGCCATGTTTTCCGTCAGGTCGGTGATGGCATCGCCTTTGGATGCAAAGCAGAGTGCATCGAACGGAAAACCTGCCGCAGCCTGTGCGTATACGCCTGCTGTATGGTCTACGAAATATGTCTCAAAGCCCGCCTCTTTAATTTGCTCCATGGTCATGTTGCGGGTAAGCTGATGAACGATGGTCGCAATCATCTCTAAATGTCCGATTTCTTCCGTGCCGACAGAAGCAACGGAAATGTTCCAATCTATCAAATATGAGGACAAGCGTGAGGTTTTCGGGTTTAAGGTACATAGCTTTTCGACCTTTGAGAAAATCAAAAAATATGATGAAACTGATAATGCGGAAAATGCCGAAAAGCCTTATTCTATCGAGGTTGGCAGAACAAAACGAACAATAAATTTATATGCCATTGCCTCGTCAAAATTTCAAATAGCGTGCTGATTTGTTGTCTTTCACTTGCGGACAAGTCATCTGTTTTTCCTATAGTAAACTGCCCACTTATTTTATTTTTAAGTTGGCAGTTTACTATTGACTTTCTATGCGAAAATCGAATATAATAATATAGTAAAGTGCCCAACAATAATCAGATGTAGGCTAATTAAGTAGAGGTGGACAAATGCTTCGCGAAAACGATATTAAAAATGTGAGAAAGCTATTCAATCGGCATCACTATGTAATGACTACTGCCGAGCTTCTTGAAGCTAAGCTATATTATGCAGATATTAAGCAGCTTTTGGATGAGGGCTTTATTGAAAGAATAAGACGGGGCTACTATCATTGGATTAAAGACTGCGAAACCAGAGAAATAGTTATTATCAATAGTTTGTTTCCCGATGCTGTTCTTTGTATGGAAACTGCTCTATTCTATTATAAATACAGTGATAGAAATCCCGCTGAATGGAATTTTGCCATAGATAGAAATGTTTCAAAATTGCGAACTAATATCGAGTACCCATTCATTAAAGTATATCGCATTGAGTCTGATTTGGTTGCGCTTGGTGAAACAACAGGTGAGATTGATTTTACAAAAGTGCGAATTTATGACCGTGACAGAACAATTTGTGATGTTCTGAAAAATATGAGTAAAATGGATAAAGAAATTTTCAATAAAGCAATACAGGGGTATGTTAATGACCCGAAAAAGAATATACCTAATCTTATGATGTATGCAAAAAAACTGCGTGTGCAGAAAAAGGTTAAAGAATTGATTGGAGTGTGGTTGTAATGGCAGATATAGCAGCTTCCGTTCTGGCAAAGCTGAGAAATAAAGCAAAAGCTTCTGGTATCAGTTATCAGCAATGCTTACAACTTTTTGTGCAGGAAGAATTTTTGAGAAGGTTATCAAAATCTGAGTATGAGGATACGCTGATACTTAAAGGCGGATTGTTTATTTATACTCTAACTAATTTTGAAAGCAGAGCTACCATTGATGTCGATTTTCTGCTTCGTGGATACTCTAATTCAATAGATAATGTAAAAGATTTGATTTGTAAAATTATCGATACTCCGACAGGTAACGATTATATAGAAATGCGAGCAAAAGGCTTTGAGGAGATTTCTCCGCAAAGAAAATATCACGGTATTAGCACACAGATTATTGCTCAAATAAAAAATGTGCGTGTGCCGTTCAATGTTGATATAGGCGTGGGAGATATTATAGTCCCCCGTGCCGAAGAACGCACCATCAACACTCAGCTTCCAGATTTTGAAGCACCTGTAATCAAAACTTATTCCCTTGAAAGCACCATTGCCGAGAAGTTTGATGCCATACTGCAACGATTTGAGCTGACAGGCAGAATGAAAGATTTTTATGACATCTATTATCTTTCAAGGACATTCGACTTTGAGGGCGCAAAATTGCAGGCCGCAATCTTTGAAACTTTGCAGCGTCGTGGTACCCCCTACGACAAGGACAGCTTTAAGCGTATTGTCGCACTTGCCGAAGACGAGGATATGCAAAAGCGGTGGAAATACTTTTTGAAAACAATAAAAGATGATACGCTTGAGTTTTCAGCAGTCATTCAGTCAATACAGACTTTCCTTGAACCTGTATTCGATTCGATTGTGAATGAGGATGAATGGCAAAAGATGTGGTATTCTACAGATAATAAATGGAGAGTGATTAAGGGAAATGAGTGATATATTATACAGTACCGATTTAGGAAAATATTATTTAGGCAAATGCGAAGAAACAATTCAAGAGCTAAATCTAAAGAAAAAAGTACAATTAATACTTACCTCTCCACCATTTCCTCTCAATAACAAGAAACAATACGGAAATTTAAATGGAGAGGAATATTTGAAGTGGTTTACAAGCTTAGCGGAACTGTTTTCAAGCGTATTGGCTCCAAATGGGTCTATCGTAATTGAAATGGGTAATGCGTGGGAAAAGAATCGTCCAGTACAGTCATTATTGCATTTAAATAGTCTTTTAAGCTTTGTAAATAATGAAAATGCAGGACTTAGATTATGCCAAGAATTTGTATGTTATAATCCTGCAAGATTACCATCCCCAGCTCAATGGGTAACAATTAATCGGATTAGAGCTATTGATAGTTTTACTCATGTATGGTGGATGTCAAATTCAGATTATCCCAAGGCAGATAATCGTCGGGTATTAAGACCATATAGCAAAAGCATGAAGAAATTACTCAAATCAGGCAAGTTCAATTCTGGCAAGCGTCCGTCAGAACATGTGATTAGTGAAAAGGGGTTTCTAACAGATAATCATGGAAGCATATCGCACAATGTTTTGGAATTGGAGCAAATAGATGAGGATAAGGAATTACGGCTGCCCTATTCTATGTTTAGTATTTCAAATACGAAGTCAAATGATTTCTTTACAAAGACATGTAAAGAAAGAGGGATTGTTCCTCATCCTGCGCGAATGCCACTTGAACTGGCGAGTTTCTTTATAGAGTTTTTGACAGATGAAGGAGACTTAGTTCTTGACCCATTTGGCGGTAGTAATACAACGGGATTTTGTGCTGAAAAATTAAAACGCCAATGGATAAGTATAGAGGCTAATATGGATTATGGGAAGCAATCTATTATTCGTTTTGAAGAGCCAGCATTAGATTCAAATATTAAAATGGAGGAGTTTTAATTATGAGTTTGACACAAGAACTGAAAAACTTAGCTATGGTTGACATTTTTACAGAAGCTAAAAAAACTGATTTATTCATTGGAAGACCTTACTATCTTGATTTTGATAAAGCATATTTGCTGATAACGGATGCTTGGAAAGAAAAGGTAGGAGGTATTCCTCAGGGCACATTTTTGCTCGCTTTTTACGAAAATGAAAACGATGATGTTGATGAGTGCTTATTATTAAGAGCAATTAGACCTGCAAAATTGCCTACGGATAACGATGTAATTGCATCTATGGTGGAATATTATAAAGATAATCTTAAAACATCAGGTAAAAAAAGCCAACTTGATGATTTTACAAAGTATACTTTCAGTTTTTCTGGACTGGAATGCAGAATTTTGGGGACTTTTTATCGTGACGAAAATAATAAAATTCAGTTTGGTGCTGATGTGGAAAATTATTATAGTGCCCATAATTATGTTGCATATAAACCAGTTGGAGATATTCTGGAGATGATAGTTAATTTCAGGGATGGCAACACTTCTATCGGGTGTAGTACAGATTACAGAATAGGCAAAATTCGCTATAGTTCCAGTCGCCGTTTCCAAGATAAGCATCCAGATGTTCCCGTGTATGTCAGTCCGAGTGATTTTTTGGGTAAGCGAACAGCTTTATTTGGTATGACAAGAACAGGTAAATCTAATACAGTAAAAAAAGTAATTGAAGCAACCACAGAAATAAGTAATAAAGCAACTAATACTTGTATTGATGCTTCAGCCGTTTCAGCTATTGATAATGTAAAACAGTTTAAAGATGATGGCACACCAAAGTATAAGGTTGGTCAAATTATTTTTGACATGAATGGTGAATATGCCAATGCTAATCTTCAGGATGAAGGAACAGCAATATTCGAAAAGTATTCTCAAATAACTACTCGATACAGCGTTCTTGATAAGCCAAATTTTAAGGTATTAAAAGTAAATTTCTACAATGAAATATCGGTAGGTTTTGAATTAATTTGTAGTTTACTTGCTGATGAAACTGGGGACTACATAAAGAGTTTTACTTCTATAGATTTAGAGGAACCAGTAGACAAATTTAGCTCTGCACATACCAGATGGGCACGCAAATCTGCTGTATATCAATGCTGCTTGAAAATGGCTGGTTTTACTGTGCCCAGTAATCATAAAGTAAAATTCACAGGAAATAAAGACATAAATAATCGTATTATTGACGGACGAATAATTGACCCTTCTACTGGAATTAGTCTAGATGATGCCATTGCATTTTGGACTTGGGTAGCAGAAAATCAAGATGACTAGTTTTTCACCAATTATCGCAGTAAAAACGGACATGATTGGATAGATGAAGATTTAAAAGCTCTACTTGTATTTCTGACAAGAAAGCGCAATTTGACTGGCTCAGCAAGTTTGACAGGATACAGAAAACTTGTGCCTCTGAAGGACTATCATACAGTTCAATCTGATTCACCATTTGAAGTTGACATTGTTGAACAACTTAGAGAAGGACATATTGTCATAATTGATTTATCACAAGGTGACCCTGTTATTCAGCAAACTTTTGCCGAAAAAATTTGTTTAAGTGTATTTAGAAATTCTATGGACAATTTTGTGAACAATCGTCCTAATAACTTTATTCAATTTTATTTTGAAGAGGCTCATAATCTATTTCCTAAAAAAGATGATAAAGACTTAAGCGGTATTTATAATCGAATTGCAAAGGAAGGTGCAAAGTTAAATATAGGATTAATATATGCAACACAAGAAGTCAGTTCAATCTCCTCGAATATATTAAAAAACACACAAAATTGGTTTATTGCACATTTAAACAATGAAGATGAACTAAAAGAAATCAAGAAATTTTATGATTTTGCTGATTTCTGCGATAGTTTGATTCGCTATAGTTCTGGAAGTGACAAGGGCTTTATCAGGATGAAAACATATTCTAACGCCTTTATTGTTCCAGTACAAATTGATAGATTTACCGCACAGGGAGATAGATAATATGAGTTATGGAAACGATTATTCTAACAAGCCTTTTGAACGGGCAAGCAAAACATCACACACCAATATTATCAACGATGCAGCAGTTCAATCGTTTTTATCAAAATGTAAAATTCCCCCTTATTTCGAGGAAATTGATGATAAAGATGTTGAACTTCACATGCTGGAAGAACTTGATGAAAATCCAATAAAAAATATTATTACTATTGATGGCGGATATACCAATGTATATGTAAAGGAAGATTTTCCTTCATCAACTATTGCATTTTTTCAGTTTGGTGCATTGTTTTTTAAACATCAAGACCTACTTGATTTAAAAGAAAAGCCATTTATAGACCCAGATGATTTTTCTAAGCTTCAAAATATTCAAAGAATAAAACTTGTTGTACCAACAAAAGGCATTGCTCTTGATGGAGAGGATGATTTTATTTCATCAGTTAGAAGAACTATTTACGAATTCTTTTTTTCTCAACCAGAGAAAAATGGATTTATGGATGCTTTGAAATGGCTTATATTTGAAGAATATAGGTCTGCTGAATATGATATTATCTGGCATTTGGCAAGTTGTCCTCATTGCAATGTAGGCGTTGATATAAAAAAACAAGATGTTTTATCTGACTACACTATTACATGCCCTCATTGCGGTAAAAAAATATACCTTACAGATGTTTTGCGCCTTCATGAAGTTATCGACAATGAACTTGGTGCAGGAGGTATCCTTGGTTATTTGACTACTTCAGTAGAGCAGATAATAATCGTATATCTTATTAAACAAATGCTTAATATAAGACCAAGTTTACTATCACAAACATTATTTGTAAAGGATGGCCCCCTTGCTTTTTTTGGTCAAACAGCAAATCTTCATAAACCAATGCGAAAGCTAATGACTTTTTTAAACCAGCATCATTCAATCTATTTAGTTGGACTTGAAAAAAGTGGCTCTTTTGTGGAACATGCAGAACAGGTGTCTAAAAAAATGCGACCGAAGCAAATGTTGTTGCTTGGTAATAGCTATATATACAAATATATTATACCGGGAAAAGAAGAAAATAGTGAACCATATGCCAGTTCTTCATATTATGGGCATAAGGTCATCTTCAAATCCGAGCACAATAATGTGTATGTAGCAACTATACCGAATGTCCAAGCAAAGGTTGAGCCACAAATAGATGATTATATTAATATTAATGAAATTCTACACAATATAACAGCATTAAAATGTGACTTATATTATAACTCACTCGTACCAGTCGTACTTGCAAATAAGTTGGTTTCACTTGCCGACCATCCGAGTTCAGATTTGCTAAAAGCATTTGCTCAAGAAAAAATAAATAAATGATAATAAGCTGGAACATTTTCGAGACCATCGACCCAGAGAAGCATCGGAAATGTTCCACATGGCAAAAGCGGCTGAAAACGCTGGATTTAGCGGCTTTTTGGTACATAGCATATCAACCTGACAAGGTGCTAAGATACGGAAAATTCAATCAAATTGAGCATTCTGAGCATCCAACCGTAGTACAGCGTGGCGATGAGCGTACAATTAACATCTACGCCGCTGTTTCCGATGTTGCATAGGACAAGCCTGTCGCACATTGGAACTTAACACAGACCTACGGTACAATATAAACGCAAGGAGGTCGAGCGTATGAAAGACAAAACCACTCATCTAT
>ERZ857882.2886-NODE-2886-length-17075-cov-3.718978_pt1 | contig 17075 bp, 14 predicted proteins | sample MGYA00519697_ERZ857882 | MGnify/ENA primary metagenome ERZ857882 (study PRJEB31778, sample SAMEA3449373) | human gut metagenome | biome: human gut; feature: human-associated habitat; material: faeces | place: United Kingdom | collected 2010/2012 ...
TGTGTATGCCCTGCGTGCCGCAGATAAAGCGAACGCTGGAAAGGCCGAAGCCCCATTTGTCGTAGCTTTCCTTGGCTGCTTCAATAAGCTCCTTATTGTTGGAAAGGCCAAGATAGTTGTTGGCGCACATGTTCAGTACGCCGTGCGTGGTGGTGGTGTCTATACGGGCGCGCTGCTCTGTGGTAATGATGCGCTCGTCCTTGTACGTTCCCGCCTCGCGGATGCCTTCAAGCTCTTTTGCGTAGATCTCGTATGCGTTCTTCATTGTGCTTTGCTCCTCCTTTTTATTTCTCCCAGGAAAGTATTACCTTTCCGGAATGGCCGCTGTTCATGGCTTCAAAGCCCTTTTCAAATTCCGTGTAATGATAGCGGTGCGTTATTATGGGGGTCAGGTCAAGGCCCGCCTGTATCATGGCTATCATCTTGTACCAGGTTTCAAACATCTTCCGGCCGTAAATGCCCTGAATGTTCAGTCCCTTGAATATAACGTCGTTCCAGTCAATAACCGTGCCCGGGCCGGCTATGCCAAGCAGGGCCACCTTGCCGCCGTTGCGCATGGACTTGAGCAGCTGATTGAGCGCCTTGCCGTTGCCGCTCATTTCAAGGCCAACGTCAAAGCCTTCAACCATCCTGTGCGCAGCCATGGCATCCTCAAGTTTTTCATGGGTCAGGTTTACTGTTGCGGTGGCGCCCATCTGCTTTGCTATGTTCAGCCTGTAATCATTTACGTCGGTCACTATTATGTTGCGCGCGCCGTTCTGGCGGCAGATGCCAACGGCCATCATGCCTATGGGGCCTGCGCCGGTTATGAGCACGTCCTCACCCACAACGTCGAACATTGTGGCGGTGTGCGTGGCGTTGCCGTATGCGTCAAAGAAGGAAATTATGTCCTCCGGAATATCGTCCGGCATAAGTATAACATTGGTCTTGGGTATGCATACGTATTCCGCAAACGCGCCCTGCCTGTCTACGCCAACGCCCTTGGTCTCCTTGCACCATTGGCCGTTGCCCGCGCGGCAGTTGCGGCAATGGCCGCATACTATGTGCCCTTCGCCGGATACGATTTGGCCGACTTTATATTCAGTGACGCCCGGGCCGAGCGCGGCGATTTCGCCAACGTATTCGTGGCCTATTACCATGGGCGGATTGATATGCTGCTGGCTCCACGGGTCCCAGTTGTAAATATGCACATCCGTGCCGCATATGGCGGTTTTGTGTATTTTGATAAGCACCTCGCCTATTCCCGGCTCGGGAACGGGTACCTGGGTAAGAATAAGTCCTTTTGCACGCTCCGGTTTAACAAGCGCATCCATCATTTTCTGCATACCATAAACCTCGCTATAAATTATTTTGTAGATGTGTTACCGCGCTGTCCACGCTGTACAGACATATTATACGGTTTTATCCGTCTAAAATCAATGGCATATATAAATAAAAGGCCAAATGCAGCAAAAATGCTGACCTGACCTGTTCGCTGTAAATATACTCGTGTGTGCATAGTACGGACGAATATCATACGGCCCTATTTGAAATACATATGTGTTAATTCTGCGGACTTATTGACCAACGAGTATTCGCCGTTCTGGCTTACAAGCGCATAGCCTTCACTGAACGGTTCCGCCGTATCGAACTGCGGCTGAATAACACATTCGCCGGATGTGCTTATGTATCCCCAAAGCCCTGTTTCGTCATCAAGCACGGCGGCAAGCCCGTTTGAGAATGAGCGCGCATCGCGGTACTTATTGGCGATTTCAAGCGAACCGCGCGTATCTATATATCCCCATTTGCCGTCCAGCTGCACCGCAGCATATCCGCCCACGAAGCTGAGCCCGTCCTGATAGCGGGTTTTATAGGCCGTCTGCGCCCTACTGTTGAAATAATAAACCTCGCTGCCGTCGCGTATAAGGGCGTAGCCTTCGCTGTATGCCGTGCCATATTGCTTGGAGGACAGCGTGGCTATCTTTTCACCGACCTTATCAATAATATAGCTGTTGCCGCTTGAGGAACGGGCGAATGCAACGTCCGCACCGTAGTCGCTAACTTCGCTCCATTTTTGGGATACGGCAATGTCGCCGTTTATGTCTATGAATCCGTATTCGGAGCCGGAGCGTGCCATGGCCCTTCCGCAATGAAAATCGCCCACTTCGCGGTAAGCATAGTCTATTATCAGCTTGCCAGTGCGGTCTATATAGCCCCATCTGTCGCCTGATTCAACGGCTGCCTTATCCTCGCTGAAGCTGCGCACGCTGCCCCATACAGGCTCCACTACCCATGCGCCGGAGCGATTGATAAGCCCCCACATGCTACTCTGTGCAGCAAAGGCAATTTCGCCATCGAACTCATTGGCATCGGAGAACATGGCTTCTATGACAACTTGGCCTGATGTGTTTTTGTATCCCCACATGCCGTTTTCGGCATAATAGGGTATCAGCCTGCCCGTTGTTGAAGGCTTTGGCGTTTCTGTGGGCTGTGGCGAATCGGAAACGGCGGGGGACTCGTCCGGCAGCGGGCTTTCCGCTGGCTGCGTATCCGCCGGGGCAAATTGCGGGTCGCTCAGCATATTCACTCCGCCTGCATTGTAGCACAGGGCGAATATACCAACGCCGAGTATTATTGCGCCTATCAATATAAGCTGGGGCCTAAGCATTACGAGCAGAGATTTTTTGCGTGCCATATATATAAATCACCCTTATAACATGTTTATATTAAAATTCTATCAGATAATGCCAATAAAAGAAAGAGCAAATAAAAACCGGAGCCGTTCTGCGGTTAAGGAACGACTCCGGACGATAAACTGCCTGCGGCGGGAGGGGGGTCACACAGCAGGCGGAAACTGGCGTGATTAATCCTTATGCTCTGCGTAAAACTCGTCGTAATCGGCAAGCATTTCCTTGAGCAGTTTGGGCGTATTCAGCCCATATGGGCAGCGGGATGCGCACGCGCCGCAGTTGCGGCAATCATCGATCATGTGCATCTTTTTGTGCCACTCGTCGGACATATATGGCTTATAGGGAGAACGGCGGAGCAGGCGGCTCATGCGTGCGGCCTGGGGAATGTCTATCCCGGCAGGGCAGGGCAGGCAGTATCCGCAGCTGCGGCAGAAGTTACCGCAAAGCTCCTTGCGGTCGCGCTCTATAACGGCCTTTATTTCATCGGTAATGGCAAAGTCGCCCGCGTTTTCGAGCGCCAGCCATTCGTCCAACTCTTCTTCGGTCTGTATTCCCCAAATGGGAACAACATTGTCGTATTGCTTGATGAAGTTCATGCAGGCCTTTGCGTTGTTAAGCAGGCCGCCCGCAAGTCCCTTCATGGCGATGAAGCCCATATCCGCTTCTTTGCAGCGGCGCGCCAGGTCTATTTCCTCGGCCGTGCCGATATAGCTGAAGGGGAACTGCATCGTTTCAAACAGTCCGCTGTCTATGCAGCTTTGGGCAAGCTTGAGCCGGTGGTTGGTTATGCCTATGTGGCGAATGTAGCCCTTTTTCTTGGCTTCAAGCGCGGCGGCATAGGGGCCGTTTTCATCGTCCGGCATGGGCATGGCGGCAGGATTATGGAACTGGAACAGGTCTATATAATCCGTTTTCAGCATACGCAGGCTGTTTTCGATATGGGCCGTAACGGTGGCCTTGTCCTTCCCGCCGGACTTGGTGGAAATGACTATATTGTGCCTAACGTCGCTGAGCGCAAGCCCAAGCTTCATCTCGCTGTCTGTATACATGTTGGCGGTGTCAAAGTAATTGATGCCGCCATCGTAAGCCTTTCTCAGCAGCTTTACCGCATCCTCAACGCCGCGCCTCTGCACGGGCAGCGCGCCGAAAGAGCAGGCGGTGACCATCAATTCTGTGCGTCCAAGACGAATTTTATCCATGCGTCCTCCGTGAATAAAAGTCTACCATGTAACATCTAATAGGATACATCAAGTTGGCAAAAAAATCAATACGGAAGAAAAATAAACTCGAAATACAGATAAAGAAGCGGAAATATGAATATACGGCATACTAAGAGATTAAAATAACAATAAGTTCATTGATAAATGATAGCGGAATAAGAAAAGCGAACTTCCCTGAATAAACCTATGGCGCGAATGGCAAAGCTATGGTATACTGAATGCAAACATACGTTCTGCATGCGTGAAGGAGGATGACTATGAACGACAAAACATATATAGCCATAGACTTAAAGTCTTTCTTTGCATCGGTAGAATGCGTGGAACGCGGGCTTGATCCGCTTAAAACAAATCTTGTAGTCGCGGACGAGAGCAGGACGGAAAAAACGATATGCCTGGCGGTGTCACCAGCGCTGAAGGCATACGGCATAAGCGGGCGGGCGCGGCTGTTTGAGGTTGTGGAGCGGGTGAAGGAGGTCAACGCGCTTCGCAGCGCGAAGGCGCCGCGCAAGCAGTTCAGCGGCGGATCGTGCGACGCGGACAAACTGAAGAACGACCCTGCGCTGAAGGTGGAATACATAATAGCCAAGCCCAGAATGAGCTATTATATGCAGTACAGCACCCGTGTATATAATACTTACCTTAAATACGTTGCGCCGGACGACATACACGTTTATTCAATAGACGAGGTTTTTATAGACGCAACGCCGTATCTTGCAAAATACGGCCTTACGGCGCGCGAATTTGCGATGCGGCTTATACTTGAAGTGCTGAAAAACACGGGCGTAACGGCCACGGCGGGCATAGGGACCAATCTTTACCTTGCCAAAATAGCCATGGACATAGGCGCAAAGCATACCGAGCCGGATAAGAACGGCGTGCGCATAGCGGAACTTGACGAAATGAGCTATCGCCGCACGCTGTGGGATCATGTGCCTATAACGGACTTCTGGCGCGTCGGCGTCGGGTACGAGCGGAGGCTAAGCTCCGTTGGGCTGCATACAATGGGCGATGTTGCGCGCTGCTCGGTCGGCAAGCCGAATGAATATTATAATGAAGAATTGCTGTATAAGCTGTTCGGCGTGAATGCGGAGCTGCTGATAGACCATGCGTGGGGCTGGGAAAGCTGCACCATTGCGGACATAAAGGCATACAGGCCGGCCTCGCGCAGCATAAACAGCGGGCAGGTGCTGCAATGCCCGTATACCAACGCTAAAACGCGCATAGTTGTGCGCGAAATGGCGGAAAACATGGCGCTTGAATTGGTGGATAAGGGCCTTGTGGCGCAGCAGGTGGCGCTGTATATAGGCTACGACATAGAAAACATAAAGGACGCCGAACGCAGGCGGCATTACTCCGGAGAGGTGGTGCGCGACCGCTACGGGCGAAATGTACCAAAACAGGCGCACGGCAGCGCAAACCTTGAAAATCCAACGGCCAGCACAAAGCTGATAACCGAAGCCATACTCGGCATATTCGATAAGGTGGCGGACAAGGGGCTGCTTGTGCGGCGCATAACCGTGTGCGCAAACGGAATAGAATACGAGGCGGAGCTGAACGCAAGGCCGCATGCGCAGCAAATGAGCCTATTCTACGACGCGGCGGCAGAAAGCGAGAAGCAGGCGGAGCTTGCGCGCGAAAGGCGGGCGCAGAGGGCCATGCTTGCCATAAAGAAAAAATTCGGCAAAAATGCTATACTCAAGGGCATGAATCTGAAAGATGGGGCAACCGCGCGCGAACGCAACCATCAAATAGGGGGACACAGGGAATGAGCGGCAAATATGACGACATTATAAATATGCCGCATCATGTGTCCACGCGGCACAGGCCGATGAGCCAAGGCGACCGCGCGGCGCAGTTTTCGCCGTTTTCCGCGCTGACGGGATATGAAGCGGCGCTGAGCGAATCTGCGCGGGTGACGGACGAGCGCATAGAGCTGGACGAGCAGGAGCAGCAGCGGCTGGATGAGAAGCTGAACCGGCTTCGCGGCTGCGCAAAGGAGCGGCCCATGGTCTGCATAACGCACTTTGTACCGGATGAGCGAAAGCAGGGCGGCACGTATGTTACGGAGCAGGTCTGCGTAAGGCGGGTTGACGCATACGCGCGCACGGTTTGCATAACGGGCGGCAGCAGCATAGCGTTTGGGGACATAATAGGCATAGAAGGCGATATTTTTCAGGAAAAGTATTGACACTTACCCTGCGTAAGAATGTATGGTATTATCATAAACGGAGGGTATTTGCCATGAAGATGAAAGAGGTTACGGAACAGACGGGGCTTACCGAGCGCACCGTGCGTTATTATATGGAAAAGGGCTTGATTGCGCCGCACGGCCAATGGCGAAACGGAAGGGAATATACCGAATTTGACGAAACGGACATAGCAAGGCTTAAAGCCGTTGCAACGCTTAGAGAGCTTGGCTTCAGCGTGGAGGCCATACGCTCCATGCAGGCGGAGCCTGGGCTTATTCCGCAGATAGTTGCCGAAAGGCGGCAGGCCGCCGAAAGCGAAAGCAAAATAGCAAATGAAACGGAGCGCATACTAAGCGGCATAAATGCCGACGATGCGGACAGCATAGAGGAACTGGCCAACCGCTGCCGCGCATATGCCGCGCGGCCCAAAATGATATCGAACCCGCTGCCGCTGCCCAAAACGGACGAGGGCAACGAATCGGGCATGGGGCAGCGGTGCCGCTATGTGCCGATAGGTATACAGGATAAATGGAACTGGGGCGCGTTCCTGCTGCCGGTATGGTGGGGAATAGGAAACAGGGTGTATCAGGCGTTTGCCTGCTTTATACCGATAGTTGGCATATTCATGAGCTTCTATCTTGGCAAGCACGGCAACGAGCTGGCATGGAAAAACAAATATTGGGAAAACGAGGAGCATTTTCGCCGCGTGCAGCGCAACTGGGCCATAGCGGGGCTTGCGGTGGCGGCAATAATCATTGCCATAGCCATAACAAACAGGGTAGCTACGGACAGGGCCAACAAGGCCGCGGCGGAGCGCAAGGCCAAGCTTATCGCAAACGTTGAGAACAGCGAAGAATACATTAACCTTATATGCGGGCGCGAAAAATGGAACGGGCAGATAGGCTACAACGAAAGCGGCTGGATGGACCCGTTCTATGTTGACCCGGACGGATATTACAGGATAGATTCATATATGGAAATCTACTATGACGTTGGCGATTACGGCTATTCGCTGCCGTCAAGCCCGCATTTGGAGCGCACTTTGGTTTTTTCAAACGGGGAAGAATACAACATAGACGCCACGGCGGACGAAAAGCTGAATATAACAGAACTGAAGATAGAATTAGATAAGGATGCGACTGAGAGAATACAACAGGAGATAGAAAGCCAAAGAAAAATGGTTGCAATGGAGAAGGAGCATACCGAGGCGGCGAAGGAATGCTTTGAGCAGTGCGAAGCATGGCGGCGAATACTTGGCACGGATTATGAATACGTAGACGGACCCGGGCCGGCGGAGGCTATCCGAAACAGAACGGATGAAAACGGGGTTGAAACGGACGAGCCGTATATTATAGGCTTTGCCGCAAACATCCGCGCCAACGGGAGGCTGTACTTTGTTTACCATAAAACATGGAAGAAGGGCAACGGCGCAAGCGGCCTTGAAATAAGCGAAATAGATGAGCAAACAAGGAAGTGCACCTTGATAGAAAGGGTAGAATAGATAAAACAGGGCAGCTTGAATCAAGCTGCCTTTTGTATGATGAACGCTATGCCATGAGCGGTATAACGCCGTCTATCCATTCTTCCTTGGAACTGAGCCCGAAGGATATGCGCATAACGTCCGTTATGTCGGATACGGAGAGTATTGTGGCGTTAAGCTTATCAAAGTCCGGCTCATAATTGGCGGAGGGGATTATAAGCGTTTGCGCGCCCGCTTCTATGCCTGCGGCCAGCTTTTCGCGCACGCCGCCTACTGGCTTAACTTCTCCGCGGGAGGTTATTTCGCCAGTCATGGCAAGCATGGGTATAGGCGGCTTGAGCGTTATTGCGCTCATCAGCGCAACGCATAGGGCAATGCCGGCACTCGGCCCGTCCATTGGTATGCCGCCGGGCACGTTGAACGTTATGTCATAATCACTTATGTCCAGCCCAAAGCGCGTCATGAAGCACAGTGCTGCGTTCTGTGCGCTCACGAGAGCAGTACCCTTGCGGCGCAGCTTCCTTGAACGGAGGTCTATCTCCTCTTCTTCAACCATGCCAAGCAGCCTCAGCTTGCCCTGCCCTTTGCCCACGCGGCGTGCCGTGCATTCTATTTCTATGCTTACACCGCCGCCGCTGCCCGTTACGGCAAGTCCGGCGCATACGCCCGCCGCGCTTTCGCGCCGTATTTCGCCGTATGTGCGGCGCGCATGGTGACATGTTCGCGCGACCCATTGTATGTCGTCCGTCACTATATCGCCGCGGCCTTCCTCAAGTGCGGCGCCCGCAGCAAGCTGAATCATATTCACGGCGTCGCGTCCGCCGCCGCTGTACCGCGCGCATTCGCATACGGCGTCGCTGTCTATGCCGAAGCCAAGCCGCTTTGCCGCGTCGCTTGCTATCGTTTCCAGCTCCTCCTGCCCAAGTTGATTGAAAAACAGCTCCACGCAGCGGGATCTCAGCGCCGCGGGGATATCCTCCGGACTGCGCGTCGTTGCGCCTATCAGGCGGAAATCAGCAGGCAGACCGTGCGCAAAAATATCATGTATGTGCGGCGGGATGGCTGTATTATCCGGCGAATAATATGCGCTTTCGAAGAATACGCGCCTGTCCTCAAGCACCTTCAGCAGCTTATTCATCTGCACGGGGTGCAGTTCGCCTATTTCATCCAAAAACAGCACGCCGCAATGCGCCTTTGTGACCGCGCCGGGCTTGGGCTGGGGTATGCCCTGCGCGCCGAGCGGGCCCGCGCCCTGATAGATAGGGTCGTGCACGGAACCGATGAGCGGATCGGCAATGCTCCTTTCGTCAAAGCGGATGCAGGTTGCGTCAAGCTCAATGAACTTTGAATCCGCATTGAACGGCGAATCCGCGCGCCGCTTCGCCTCCTCCAAAACAAGCCTTGCCGCGCAGGTTTTGCCTATGCCCGGCGGGCCGTATATAAGCACATGCTGCGGGTTTGGGCCGCACATTGCCGCGCGCAGTGCGCGTATGCCCTCCTGCTGGCCTACTATGTCCTCCATGCGTGTGGGCCGCGCCTTTTCGCTCAGCGGCATATTCAGCGACTTTGCCCGCATTGCCCTAAGCTGCCTGAGCTCTGTGTTTTCCTCACGCGCGCGTTCTGCGGGACGGCGCTTTATCGTTCCTTCCGCCTTTGCGCGCCGGGAGGATACAAACCACCATACCAGGCCGAACATAGCCGCCTGCACCGCTATCCATATTGCTATTTCCATCTGTTGTTTTGCCCGCCTTTCGCCACGAATATAAAAATCAATCTGACGATAGTATGGCAAAAAGGCGCATACATGATATGCGCCAAAGAATGGAAAATAAATTCGGTTACGCTAACGCTTTTTCAAAGAATGAAGCAAAGCTGTCCGCTATAAGCTGATAGCCCTTCTTGTCAGGATGTACGCCGTCTATGCACATGTATTCGCCAAGCGCATCGCCCGACGGGAACGCGCTGCGCACATCCACAAGCGGAACCATGCGTTCGCGCGCTATGCTTGCGGCGGCGTCGGAATACGACTTGTGCGTTTCGTATATCTTTTCAACGTAGCCGAGCCATTTCAATATGTTTTCGCGGCTGTTGCCGTTGCGCGAAACAAAGTCCAGATACCTGTTCGGCTCTATTGGCGGAAGAGTCATCATAATAGGCTGCACGCCTTGCGCGCGCAGTTCCTCTGTCATGGCGGCTATGTTCTGCTTAAAATCGTCCATGCTGGTCAGCGGCAGGTGCTCCTTATCCGGCTCCATGCTTATTTCGCTCCATTTGAAGTCGCTGTCGTTCCCGCCGAATTCGACGAGCGCCAGCTCGCAATCTAATCCTTCGTCAATATCGCGCAGCAGTATGCTGTGCCCACGCTTCACGGTTATGCCGAAACGGGCGCGGTTTTCAGCCTCTATGCCAAAACGGTCGTATAGCTTTATCAGGTATTCGTTCATTATGGCATGGTAGCGGTATCCAGCATCCAGTATGGTGCCTTTCATTATGGAATCGCCGTATATCTTGGCGCGAAGTATCTGCTTCATATCGTACGCTCTCCTTTCACATGATGTACAGCATTTCTACATATTCTGTTAATTGAAACGTCTACATATGATTCTGCAAATTAGGTTACCTGAATTATATTACCTGAATAGAAAAAAGTCAATGAGCAAAACTGTAAACATAATGAAAAAAGGCGCATTTTGGCACAAACTATGTTTGCAAAAGGCATTGGGTTGTGATAAGCTATACTGACGGCGGTATGTCCGCCTGTTTGGCAACGATTATTTATTGTTCGGAGGATATTATGGCAAGTTTTGAAAAGCTTGAGGGCAATCAGGTGAAGCTCACTATGAGCATTCCCGCTGCGGATTTTGAAAAGGCGATAGACAGCGCGTATCTTAAGCTGCGCAAGACCATCGCGATACCCGGCTTCCGCAAGGGACATGCGCCCAAGGGCGTTATCGAAAAGACCTACGGTTGGTATGTATTTGTGGACGATGCGTTTGATATAGCGTATCCTGCGGTTTACGAAGCCGCCGTTAAGGAGCACGATGTTAAGCCCGTAGACAGGCCGGAAATAACCATTCTCAGCGCCGAAAAGGGCAAGGATGTGGAGTTTGAGGCTGTTGTTACCGTTATGCCCGAGGTCACTTTGGGCCAGTATAAGGGTATAGAAGTGGCAAAGCAAGAGTATAATGTTACGGATGAAATGGTGGACGCCGAGATCGAGCGCGAGCGCGAGAAGGTCGCCCGCATGATAGACGTTGAGCGCCCCGTTGAAAACGGCGACGAAGTTGAGCTTGATTACAGCGGCACAGTAGACGGCGTTAAGTTCGACGGCGGCACGGCAGAGCATCAGCAGCTGACCATCGGCAGCGGCATGTTCATACCCGGCTTTGAAGAGCAGATGGTAGGCATGAATGTTGGCGAGGAGAAGGATCTTAACGTTAAGTTCCCCGATGAATACCACAGCGACGAGCTCAAGGGCAAGGACGCCGTGTTCCACGTTAAGGTACACGCCATCCGCACCAAGGAGCTGCCCGAAATAGACGACGAGCTGGCCAAGGATGTGTCCGATTTCGACACCATGGAGCAGTTCCGCGCCCATAAGAAGGAAGAGCTGGAAGAAAAGGCCAAGCAGGAAGCCAAGATAAACAAGGAGAACGAGGTGGTGGCCAAGGCCGTTGAGAACGCGACCGTTGACATTCCCGAAGTGATGATAGAGCGCCAGATGGACCGTATGCTCAACGATATCCGCTATCGTCTCAGCATGCAGGGCATATCGCTTGAAGATTACTGCAAATTCACCGGAACCACTATGGACGCCATGAAGTCCGAGATGAAGGGCGACGCGGAACGCCGCGTTAAGACCCAGCTGGTGCTGGATGCCATAGTAAAGGCGGAGGATATAAAGGCCGATCCCGAAGCCGTTGAAAAGAAGCTGGACGAATACTGTGCTCAGTTTGGCGACAGGGCGGCGGAATTCAAAGAAAAGCTGAGCGAGGACGACAAGGCATACTTCGAAGATCAGGCCGTGCTTGACAAGACGCTGGAGATGCTTTGCGACAGCGCAGTGGAGAAATAAGCGCACAAACGCGCTGACAATAACATAAAGGAGGCGCAAAAAATGGGCCTTATACCTATGGTAATAGAGCAGACCAATAAGGGTGAACGTTCATACGACATTTACTCAAGGCTGCTTAAAGACAGGATAATATTCCTTGGCGGGGAAGTGACGGACGATGAGGCTAACCTTATCGTTGCGCAGATGCTTTTCCTTGAGGCGGATGACCCGGATAAGGACATAAGCCTGTATATAAATAGCCCCGGCGGAAGCATAACCGCCGGCATGGCGATATATGACACCATGCAGTATATCCGCTGCGATGTATCGACGATATGCATTGGCATGGCGGCAAGCATGGGCGCATTCCTGCTGGCAGCGGGTGCGAAGGGCAAGCGCCGCGCGCTGCCCAACGGCGAAATACTTATTCATCAGCCCCTTGGCGGTGCACGCGGACAGGCGACGGAAGTTGCCATACACGCGGAGCAGCTGATAAAGACCAGGGAAAAGATGAATAAGATACTGGCTGAACGCACGGGCCAAACCGTTGAACAGATAGCGCTGGATACCGAACGCGATCATTATATGACCGCCGAGGAAGCACTAAAATATGGGCTGATCGACGAGATAATCCCTCCAAGGAGGTAAATTGATGCCAAAAAGTGACGACAATGGAACGATCAAATGCTCCTTCTGCGGCAAATCTCAGGACGAGGTCAGTCGTATAATAGCCGGGCCGGGCGTATACATATGCTCTGACTGCATAGAACTGTGCAAGGATATTATTGACGATGATTATCCCGAAGAACCCGAGGAACTGAAGGAACTGCCCAAGCCCAAGGACATAGTTGACGTATTGGATCAATACGTGGTTGGTCAGGCGGACGCAAAGCGCGCACTTGCCGTGGCCGTATATAATCACTATAAGCGCATAAATGCGGACGATTCCAAGGACGATGTTGAACTGCAAAAGAGCAATATTGTCATGCTTGGGCCTACGGGCAGCGGCAAAACACTGCTTGCGGAAACGCTGGCGCGTGTGCTGCAGGTGCCGTTTGCCGTGGCCGACGCTACAAGCCTTACCGAGGCCGGCTACGTTGGCGAGGATGTGGAGAATATATTGCTCAAGCTTATTCAGGCGGCGGACTTTGACGTTTCCCGCGCTGAAAAGGGCATAGTGTATATCGATGAGATAGACAAAATCGCCCGCAAGAGCGAGAATCCATCCATCACGCGGGACGTAAGCGGGGAAGGCGTTCAGCAGGCGCTGCTGAAAATAATCGAAGGCACCGTTGCAAGCGTGCCGCCGCAGGGCGGGCGCAAGCATCCGCATCAGGAGTTTATACAGATAAATACGTCTAAAATACTGTTTATCTGCGGCGGTGCGTTCGCGGGGATAGAGGATATCATTTCCCGACGCACGGCGAAGAAGCTGCTTGGCTTCGGCGCGGAGGTGTCCAGCCAAACGGAGAAGAACGTGGGCGAGATACTGAAAAAGATACTGCCCGAGGATTTGCTCAAATATGGCCTGATACCGGAATTCATAGGCCGCGTGCCAATAATCGTTACGCTGGAGCAGCTTGACGAAAACGCGCTTATGGACATATTGACAAAGCCCAAGAACGCATTGGCGCGGCAGTATAAGCGGCTGTTTGAAATGGACGGGGTGGAACTTAACTTCGACGAGGATGCGCTGAGAGAGGTTGCTCACATGGCGATAGAGCGCAAAACCGGCGCACGCGGATTGCGCGCCATACTGGAAAACGCCATGATGGACATAATGTACGACGTACCCTCGATGCCGGATGTAAAAAGCTGCGAAATAACAAAGGGCGTTATAGACGGCACATCCGCGCCGGTATACGGCAGGGGCAAAGCATTATTGCCGGAAGAAAACGCGGTAAGCTGAACGCATAAGGAACAAAAGCAGCAGGCGGAAGCATAAAGCTTCCGCTTTTTGTATGCCCGTAAATTCCGCAAGTAAGTTCGAATAAGCTTTAATAAAATCTGGATTATTATACATATTTCTGCTATGCTTTAATAAAGGAGTGGATTACGGGCTGAAGGAGGATAAATATATGCCGAAAATGATTGCTGTAATAATAGAAACGGTTGTTTTAGTATGTGCGCTGTGGCTTCTGTCCTTCATGGCCATATTCATGCATGAGCTTGGACATGCGCTGGGCTATATGCTTTCGACGCTGAACAGGCATTGGCATATACGGGTAGGCTCGGGGAAAAGACTGCTTAAAACAAAAAGGCTGACTGTTAAATTGCTTGTGTTTGACGGCGAATTCATCGTCGCCGGGAATACCGTGGATTCAAAAGCAAAGCTTATATCCACGCTTTCGGGCGGCCCGATTTTATCCTTCATATCGGTTGCGGTGCTGTTGCTTTTGCGATTCGGCGGCATGGCGTTAGATTCGGATATTATCCTATCAAGCGCGATAGAATATTTTATAAACTACGCGCTTATAAGCAATATTTTTATATTTCTTACATCCGTTCTGCCGTTTCGCTATTTCTTGGGAGAGATAAAGGGCGAGGAGAGTGACGGATTAAAGCTGATCAACGCAATAAAAAGCAAGCGGACTTAAGACTGGACAATAAAACAAGCGGCCTCCTGCTTATCGGGAAGCCGCTTTAGCTTGATGTTGGACTTTGTCAGACCTTGAAGTTTACGCTGGTATCGCCCTGCTCATCCTTGCCGAACTCGTAGTCCTTGCCGGGAAGTATGGCGTTAAGCAGTATGCCCACTATGCTGGCAACAGCCAGACCGGACAGGCTTACGCTGCCAATGGTCACGCAGCCGGCATCGGAGTTGGATATGCCGAGCGCAAGCACCATTATTATTGCCGCGATTATAACGTTGCGGGACTTAGTGAAGTCAACCTTGTTTTCAACCACGTTGCGCACACCGACCGCGGATATCATGCCGTAAAGAACCATTGATACGCCGCCGATGGTAGCCGCAGGCATTATGCGGATGAGAGCCGCAAACTTGGGGCAGAAGCTGAACACTATGGCAAGCACTGCCGCTATGCGGATTACGAAGGGGTCATAAACCTTGCTGAGTGCAAGCACGCCGGTGTTTTCGCCGTAAGTGGTGTTGGCAGGGGCGCCGAACAGGGCGGCGAGGGAGGTGGCCAGGCCATCGCCCAGCAGGGTGCGGTGCAGGCCGGGGTCGGTTATGAAGTTGCGTTCGCAGGTGGAGGATATGGCGCAAATGTCGCCGATATGCTCAACCATGGTGGCGAGGGAAAGGGGCGCTATGGTGAAGATAGAGGTCACGAGCAGGCCGGTATCAAGGTCTGGCTTGGAGAGCAGACCTATTACGGTATCCTGCATATGGAAGGGCAGGCCTATCCAGGCGGCCTCCTTAACGGGGGTGAAGTCAACTTCGCCGCAGATGGCAGCCACAATGTAGGACACAAGGAAGCCGAGCAGTATGGGGATTATCTTTATCATGCCCTTGCCCCAAATGTTGCAGATTATTACGACCGCGATGGCAAGCAGCGCTATGAGCCAGTTGGTATTGCAGTTATTGATGGCGGAAGATGAAAGGGTGAGACCGATGCAGATTATGATGGGGCCTACCACGATGGGCGGGAAGAAGCGCATAACTTTCTTCATGCCGAAAATCTTGAAGCAGGCGGCAAGGATGACGTACATCAGGCCGGCTATCAGCACGCCGAAGCAGGCATAGGGCAGAAGCTCGGTATTGGGCACGTTGAATACGCCGGGGTTTGCCGGATCCTCAAGCATGGGCGCTATTGCCGCATAGCCGCCGATGAAGGCGAAGGAAGAACCAAGGAATGCGGGGACCTTGCGCTTGGTCAAAAGATGGAACAGCAGCGTGCCGAGACCGGCGAACAGCAGCGTGGCCGATACGCTCAATCCAGTAAGGGCGGGCACGAGCACCGTTGCGCCAAACATGGCGAACATATGCTGGATGCCCAGCACCAACATTCTCGGTGCGCCCAGCGTTCTGGCATCATAGATGCCCTCTGTCCCAATGACGGGTTTTTCTTTACTCATGATTTTCTCCTTCTCTCTTTCGTTTCTATTCCGTTGTTTGTTGCTCACAGAGACGATGGTCTTTGCTATATCATTCAAGAGTCGGTTTCCTCCCGACTCCAAATGGTCACACTATTTTCCCCGTCGATCTCCGCCACCTTTACGGAGACGATCTCTCGGCGGGCGGTGGGGATGTGCTTGCCCACATAGTTGGCCTTGATGGGCAGCTCCGCATGGCCTCGGTCGATGAGGGCGAAAAGCTGGATTTTCGCCGGACGACCCAAGGCGATGACCGCTTCCATAGCGGCTCGTGCGGTGCGGCCAGTGAAAATGACGTCATCCACCAGCACCACGGTTTTATCCGTGATATCAAAGGGAATATCGGTGCGGTTCAGGCGGGGTTCGCTGGATGCGAGCGTCAGATCATCGCGGTAGAAGGTGATATCCAGCGTGCCCACGTTCACCTGCGTTCCCTCCACGCGCGCGATCGCATCGGCGATCATCCGCGCCAGCGGTTCGCCGCGCCTGCGAATGCCCACCAGCACCACATTTTCAACGCCCTTGCTGCTTTCGATGATTTCATGCGCGATTCGAGTGGTGGTGCGCATAATCTGTTTATCATCCATGATCTGCGTTTTCTTCTGCATGAAAAATCCTCCCTGCGTATTAATCGTAACGGTCGCGCCAGCGCTGCTTTGCCTCGTTCAGCAGCAGCCCATAATAGATCCCCGCGCCCGCAAGCGTGCCCAGCGTATTCAGGATCAGATCATCGATATCCGCCACGCCGATCGCCGCAGCATATTGAATCAATTCGCGGCCAAGGCTCATCAAAAAGCCCACAAGCACCGCTTTTTTCAGGGAAAGCTGCGGAAACAGGCATGGCAGCAGGATGCCCAGCGGAATATACGCCGCAAAGCTGCCCAGCAGATTCTTCAGCAGGCCGCCGATCGTCGTTTTCGCATTTGCATATTCGATGATGATGGAAAAGGGCATCCATTGAAATGCGCGCTCCCCCGAACCGGCTCTGCCCAGCGTAACGCCCCAAAGCGCGGCAACATACATTACCCCAATGATCATCAAGCCCAAATGGATATATCGATCCTTCGTATTCGTCCTTCTACCGTCTGCCATATCGATCCTCCTTGCGCATAGTGTATTATCACTTTAAGTTCAACCCATCTGACAATTATGCTTTTACAGTCATGCTTTCCACATCGCCATTCAGCGCATTTACAATTATAAACAGATCCGAATCCCCGGAATTCGAAAATTCCCATACCGGATAAAAGGTCTGCACAAACATATTCCCATATGTAAAACGACCATGATACACCAATCGAACATGATCGTATTTCGCATCCGCAATCATATTGCGTTTGATGCGTTCAATTGCGGATGAAAGGGGCAGGATTTGTACATTGGGATAAATCGCATTGCGTTTGATCC
>ERZ857882.2911-NODE-2911-length-16955-cov-3.984320_pt1 | contig 16955 bp, 15 predicted proteins | sample MGYA00519697_ERZ857882 | MGnify/ENA primary metagenome ERZ857882 (study PRJEB31778, sample SAMEA3449373) | human gut metagenome | biome: human gut; feature: human-associated habitat; material: faeces | place: United Kingdom | collected 2010/2012 ...
CCGCTTCGCACTCGATGAGCCGCGCAAGAAGCTCTCTGTCGGAATAGGCCATGTCGATCTCCTCCCCCATTTTTTCTTCCCCGCCAGTCTATGCATCTGACGCCCGCAGTGCCCCAACGAAAAAAAGCGCCGCAGGTCATGCCTGCGGCGCTTTCGCTTTGCTTCAGTTTTCTTCCCCGCCTGCGGCGTTCTCTCCGTCCTCCGGCGGGGTGAGGCCGTAGGCGCCCTTCATCTTGAGCTCCTGCCACTGCTCCTTCGTGATGAGGATCTGGCGGGGCTTGGAGCCTTCAAACTGCCCCACGATGCCGCGCGTCTCCATCTCGTCAACAATGCGCGCAGCGCGCGAGTAGCCGAGCTTCAAGCGGCGCTGGAGCATCGAGACGGAGGCCTGCCCGGTCTCCATCACCACGTCGATCGCGGCGGGCAGCAGCTCGTCGCCCTCGTCGGCGGCGCTCTGCTCGCTCGCGGCATTGCCGCCGCCCTTGCCGCCGCCCTTTTCCTTCTCGGCAACGGCGGCGTTGATCTTGTCGATAACGGATTCATCATAGTCCGTTTCGCCGTTTTCCTTGACGAAGTTGACCACGCGCTCGATCTCCTCGCTCGAGATGAAGCAGCCCTGCACGCGCTTGGGCTTGCCCTCGCCGAGGGGCGCATAGAGCATATCGCCGCGGCCGACGAGCTTTTCCGCGCCCGCGGTATCGAGGATAATGCGCGATTCCATCGCGGAGGCGACGGCAAAGGCGATGCGGCTCGGGATATTGGCCTTCATCAGACCCGTGATGACGTCGGCAGAGGGACGCTGCGTCGCAATAACGAGGTGCATGCCCGCGGCGCGCCCCATCTGTGCCACGCGGCAGATCGACTCTTCGACCTCTTTCGCCGCCACGAGCATCAGATCGGCCAGCTCGTCGATGACCACGACGACGCTCGGCAGCTTTTTAAGCGCTTCGTCCGCTTCCGCCACCTTATTGTAGGAGGCAAGATCCTTCACATTATGCTCGGAAAACATCTTGTAGCGCTTCATCATCTCGTAGACCGCCCATTGCAGCGCGCCCGCAGCCTTTTTCGGGTCGGTGACGACAGGAATGAGCAGATGCGGGATGCCGTTGTAGGGCGCAAGCTCGACCATCTTCGGGTCGACCATGATAAAGCGCACCTCTTCGGGCGTCGACTTATAGAGCATCGAGACGATGAGAGAGTTCGTGCAGACAGACTTACCGGAGCCCGTCGTACCGGCAATGAGCACGTGCGGCAGCTTCGAGATGTTGCCGACGATGTTCCTGCCGCTGATGTCCTTACCAACGGCAAAGGCCGTGGTGGATGGGTGCTGCGTAAACTCGCGCGATTCAAGTACCGTGCGGATATTGACGGGCGAAACGAGCTTGTTCGGAACCTCGACGCCGACGACGGAGATCTTGTTGGGAATGGGGGCGATGCGCACGCCGCTTGCGCCGAGCGCAAGGGCAATATCGTCCTGCAAGTTGGTGATCTTCGAGAGCTTCACGCCCTGGCTGAGCGTGAATTCGTAGCGCGTGACAGACGGGCCGCGCACCACATCGCCCGGCTGAGCGTCCACGCCGAAGCTCGTGAGCGTCTGCGCCAGGCGGCGGGAGTTGTTGCGCAGCTCCGCGCCTGCTTCGGCAGCGTTCGTTACGCTGCCCTCTTTTAAGAGCGTGATGGGCGGATACTCATAGGCGGGCGGCTCGGGCTTATCACCGGTCTCGATCTCGCGCGTGACTTCTTCGCGCGCGGCGTCGACCTCGGCGCGGCGGAGCCTATCCTCCTGCTTGTCTGTGAGAACGGCGCTCGCCGCCGCAGCTGCGGCAATCGGCGCGCTCTGCGCCGTCGGTGCAGGCACGGCAAACGGCGCAGGCGGAATGGGTGCGGGCGCCGGAGCAGGCGTGCCGACGGGAGTTCCCTGCGGCAGGTCAAAGGGCGGCAGGTCAAAATCATCGGCCGTCACCGTTACGGGCTTGGCCGGTGCAGGCGCGGCAGGCTTTTCCTCCGCAGCATTTCTATCTGCAAGCAGCTCGTCCGGGCTCTTGATATTGTCAGACTTCTTGCGGAAGAAGCCGCCCGATGGATTCTTCCTGACAACGCGTTCCTCACCGTCGAGCGGAATGTCGATCGACGCATCGGATCCCCCTGCATTGCGGCGCGGCGCGCGGGCGGGACGCTGCGGCGGCAGCTCTTCCTCCTCCGGCTCATAGGGCACGCGCTCATGCGAGCGCACCGCCTCGATCACGGCGGCGGGCGTCAAGCGGAATGCCATCATCAAAAATGCGACGAACATCACGACGAGCAGGATCATTGCCAGCACCTTTTTCACCAGCAGCACCAGCATGATCGCAAGCGACGCAGACACCGCACCGCCGGATTCCAATGCGTTGCCGCTCGTCCACAGGAGTTTCAGGATACCGTCCATCGCGGCATATTCCTCTTTGCAGATCGCGATGTGCATGATCGCGCCGAACACGACCGGCAGCAGCGCCGTACCGACAAGGCACGAGGTCACATTGCGCCCACGGTGGAAAAGCAGGATATAGCTCCCCAGAAACAGTGCGGGAGCAACAAGGTAATAGCCCCAGCCAAAGAGCGACCGACACAGCTGCGCGGGCTGATCAAGCAGCCACGCGCCCGACTGAAAGTAGCTGAAGCCAAGGCACAGCGCCAGCACCAGCAAGATCGCGCCCGCGACCTCGCGGCGGACGGGGCGTTTCTGGCTTTTCTTTGCCGTGCGCTTGCCGCCGGAGGACGTGCGCGAGGCGCTCGCTGATTTTTTGTTTGTTGTGGTGGTTTTTTTCTTCTGTTGTGCCATGATTCACCTCAGAATCAAAAATTAGTGCAGAATCGTGAGCAGCAGCGTGAGCGCGCCGGCCGCCCAGCAGTAGTAGGCAAACGCGCCGAAGCGGCCCTTGTCGGCAACATAGCGCAGCAGACGAATGCTGGCATAACCCGATACCGCCGCCATGACAACACCGATGAGATAGACGGGCACGCTCGCCCAGTCGATGTTTGTTTCAAGCGCGTCCTTGAGCGTGAGGATGTTCGCGCCCAGCACCGCAGGAATGGAGAGGAGGAAGGCAAAGCGCACGGCAAACTTGCGCTCAAAGCCCGCAAAGCAGCCCGCCGTGATCGTCATACCCGAGCGGGAGATGCCGGGGCAAAGGGCGATGGCCTGCCCCACGCCGACAAGCAGCGCATCGAGCAGCGTGGCCGTTTTTTCGCTCTTGCGGCCATGGCGCACGCGGTCGCTCGCAAAGAGCAGAATACCCGTAAAGATCAGCGCGCCGCCGATGAAGTACATGTTATCACCGAGGGAAGAGAAAAAATGGCGAAACGGCACCATGACAAAAAGCGGCAGCGTGCCCACGATGATGAGCAGGATGAGGCGGCGCGCGGGCGGCACGGGATTCGGCGTGCGGTGGTGGGCAAGATCCCCGATGCCGGTAAAGAACTCCACGACCATATCGCGGATATCGTCCCAGTATGCGGCAAACACCGCAAAGAGCGTGCCGAGGTGCAGCAGCACGTCAAAAAAGTCCGGCACATTGCTCGCCCCCTGCATGTTCAGCAGATGCTCGGCAATGGCGAGATGTCCGGAGGACGAAATGGGCAGAAATTCCGCAATTCCCTGCACAAGGCCGAGAAGAACGGCGGTTAAAACAGACATGAACAACAACTCCTTTTTCCGTTTCCTTCTATGATGGCGATATTCTAACAGAATAATTATAGCACAGCTGTTCGCGGAATACTACCCTCAATTGCCACATCTTCTTTTTCTTTCCTTTTTTGCCCTCCCCCTTGCGAAAAAGGGGCGGGCATGCTATGATAGGCGTGGACTATCAGAAAAGGAGAGATAGAAATGATTTATAACTACCGCACCAAAGGTGTGTGTTCAAAGGAAATGCATATTGAGTTGAATGATGACCACACCATCAAGCATGTTGAGGTCATCGGCGGCTGTAACGGCAACCTTCAGGGGATTTCCCGCCTGGTGGAAGGCATGAAGGCAGAGGACGCCATCGAGCGCATGCGCGGCATCCGCTGCGGCTTTAAAAACACCTCCTGCCCCGACCAGCTCTCCATCGCGCTGACGGAGGCGCTTGCGCAGGAAAAGCAGTAATTTGCCCAAATTCCTGCATGGCAGATTCCGACAGCAAATAATGCATCAATTCTTGCAAAATGTTCGCTGTCTCTCTGGACAAAGTGCAGGAAACTATGTATACTGAATCAATTACCGGCAATCTTTATGCGGTCACAACGCAACTTCGGCAGTGCAGGACGCCCTGCGCCGCCGGCTTAGACGGGAGAACTTTATGGACATTGATATGGATATCAAGGAGCTCGAAGCGTTCGTCTACGTGGTGGAGAATTGCAGCTTTTCCCGCGCCGCGGAGCTGCTGCACCTGACGCAGCCGACCATCAGCTCGCATGTCTCCGCACTGGAGCGAAAACTGAATATCAAGCTCATTGTCCGCACGACGAAGGAGACCTACCCTTCCGACGCAGGCAAGCTCCTCTATAAGTACGCCAAGGAGATCCTGCAGGTGCGCGAAAACGCGGCGATCGCGCTGCGCAACTTCTCGCAGGAGATGAAGGGGACGATCTCCATCGCCGCCTCCACGGTGCCGAGCCAGTATTATCTGCCGCATCTTTTGCAGGATTTCCGCGCCCGTTATCCGGATATCACCTTCAATATTCAGATGGAGGACAGCCCCAAGGTCGTAGAGCTTGTGGCCACGCGCAGCGTGGAGATTGGCTTCTGCGGCACGATGGTGGCGAGCCACAAGTGCGTCTATCAGGATTTTGCCAGCGACCCGATGGTGCTCATCACTCCGAACACGGAGAAATATCAGGTCTTTGCCGGAAAGCCCTTCCCCATTGCGCAGCTGAAAGAGGAAACGTTCATCAGCCGCGAAAAGAGCAGCGGCACCTATCAGGCCGGTCGGGAACTTTTAAGCGAGCTCGGCATCGACATCTCCCAGCTCCGCACTGCGGTCGAGATCCGTTCGACCGAGAGCGTCAAGCAGATGGTAAGCGAGGGGCTGGGCGTAGGACTCATCGCCCAGAGCGCCGCGCAGGACTATGTGCAGTTCGGCAAGCTCCTCTCCTTCTCCTTCCCGGAGTCGTCGTTCCGCCGCCAGCTTTTTATCGTGAAGCACAAAAACAGCATTTTGTCCCCCATTGCGCAGGTTTTTTATGACTATGCGCGCAAAGCAAAAGAGAAAGCATCTGCCCAATAAGCAGGTGCTTTTTTACAGCACTTCCGCGCTTTTTCGTGCGTTTTTTCTTCAAAATGGCATTTACTTTTCCACCGCTTTGGTATATGCTACTTGAATAGGTCAACAGCTGCGCTGCACCGATAAAGTCAGCGCCGCCCGACAGGAGGGAGAGCGATGGACTGCCGTGATTCTGCGCTGTTTTCCGGCGTGGACGAAGCGTCGTGCGAAAACATGCTGCGCTGTTTCAGCGCCTATGAGCAGCGCTTCACTTCCGGGCAGACGATCCTCACCTGCGGTCAGCAGCAGGATATGATCGGCGTGCTGCTCTCCGGAAGTGCCGCGCTTTTGCGCCTGCATCCGGACGGCAACAGCACCGTGCTCGAATCTCTGGAGGAGGGCAGCGTCTTCGGCGAAGAGCTGGCGTTCACCGGCTTTCGCGACGGCAGCGCGCTCATCGAGTGCCGCGAGGATTGCCGCGTGGTCTTCATGCGCTACGACCAGATCACCAAGAGGTGCGAAAATGCCTGCGCCTGCCACAGTCAGGTCGTAACGAATCTCTTCCAGTTGTTGTCAAAAAAATCCCTTCACCTCAGCCGGCGGGTCGAGGTGCTCGCCTGCCGCTCCATCCGCGAAAAGCTGCTGTGCTTTTTCGAGCAGCTCGCCGACGAGCATGGCAGCCGGACGTTCCCCCTGCCGTTTTCCCTCAGCGCGCTTGCCGATTACATCAGCGCAGACCGCAGCGCCATGATGCGCGAGATGCGCAAAATGCGCGAAGAGGGGCTGATCTGCACGGAGGGCCGCAGCGTCACGCTGCGCTGACGTCCCGCGTACGCCCTATACTTATTCAGTCCCGCTCGCTGTTCTTTCGGAACGGCCGGGCGATGAATCACGAATGAAAAGGAGAAACCGTTCATGTATCGCATCGTGAAAAAAGAAGCGCTCAAGCCCACCGTGACTCTCTACGAGATCGAGGCGCCGATGGTAGCGAAGAAGGCCGAGCCCGGCCAGTTTATCATCCTGCGCGTCGATGAAAACGGTGAACGAATCCCCATCACCATCCACGACTACGATCGGGAGAAGGGCACCGTCACCATCATCGTACAGACGATCGGCGCCACCACCGAAAAGCTCAGACACAAGGCCGAAGGCGAGTTCCTTCAGGACTTTGTCGGCCCGCTCGGCCGTCCGACCGAGACCGAGGGCAAGAAGAAGGTCTGCGTCGTCGGCGGCGGTGTCGGCTGTGCCATCGCCTACCCCGTTTTGAAGAAGTTCCACGACTGCGGCGCGGAAGTCCATGCGGTCGTCGGTTTCAAGAGCAAGGATCTTGTGATCCTTGAGGATAAGTTCCGCGAGGTCTCCAGCGTTCTCAAGCTGATGACGGACGACGGCACTTACGGCGAAAAGGGTCTCGTGACCGACGCGCTCAAGCAGCTCATCGAGGACGGCAACCAGTATGACGAGATCTTCGCCATCGGCCCTGCCATGATGATGAAGTTCGTCTCCAAGACCACCGAGCCTTACGGCATCCCTACCACCGTTTCCATGAGCCCGATCATGGTCGACGGCACCGGCATGTGCGGCGGCTGCCGCCTCACCGTCGGCGGCGAGACCAAGTTCGCCTGCGTCGACGGCCCGGACTTTGATGGTCACAAGGTCGACTGGGACGAGAGTCTCAAGCGCGGCAAGATGTACTTCGACTGGGAGCGTCACAAATACGAAGAAACCTGCAACCTGTTCAGCAAGGAGGTTCAGTAAGATGCCTAACATGAGTTTGAAGAAAAACGCAATGCCCTCTCAGGGCCCCAACGTCCGCAACAAGAACTTTCTGGAGGTCGCCCTCGGCTATACCGAGGAGCAGGCGCTCGACGAAGCAGCACGCTGCCTGAACTGCAAGAATCATCCCTGCGTTTCCGGCTGCCCTGTGCAGGTCAAGATCCCCGAGTTCATCCAGAAGATCACCGAAAAGGATTACGAGGGCGCCTATCAGGTCATCCACGAGACCTCCTCCCTGCCCGCCGTCTGCGGCCGTGTCTGCCCGCAGGAGACGCAGTGCGAATCGAAGTGCATTCGCGGCGTCAAGGGTGAGCCGGTCGGCATCGGCCGTCTTGAGCGCTTTGTCGCCGACTGGCACAACGCAAACGTGCAGGAAGCACCCGCCAAGCCTGCCTCCAACGGCCACAAGGTCGCCGTCATCGGCTCCGGCCCCAGCGGCCTCACCTGCGCAGGCGACCTTGCCAAGAAGGGCTACGACGTCACCGTTTTTGAAGCGCTCCACCTTGCCGGCGGCGTGCTGGTCTACGGTATCCCCGAGTTCCGTCTGCCGAAGGCCATCGTGCAGAAGGAAGTCGATAACCTCAAGGCGCTCGGCGTCAAGGTGGAGACCAACATGGTTATCGGTCGTATCCTGACGATTGAAGAGCTGAAGGACGAGTACGGCTACGAGGCCGTGTTTGTCGGCACGGGTGCAGGTCTCCCCCGCTTTATGAACATCCCGGGTGAGAACCTGAAGGGTGTGTACTCCGCAAACGAATTCCTCACCCGCAGCAACCTGATGAAGGCTTACCGCGATGATTCCACTACGCCGATCCAGCACGCGAAAAACGTGGCAGTCGTCGGCGGCGGTAACGTGGCCATGGACGCCGCGAGAACCGCAAAGCGTCTCGGCGCGGAGAACGTGTACATCATCTACCGCCGCGGCATGGCAGAACTGCCGGCACGTAAGGAGGAAGTGGAGCACGCAGAGGAAGAGGGCATCATCTTCCATACGCTGACGAACCCGGTAGAGATTTTGCCGACGGACGTCACCGACCCGCGTGACCCGAATTACGGCTGGGTCGCCGGTATTCGCTGCGTAAAAATGGAGCTTGGCGAGCCGGACGCTTCCGGCAGACGCAGCCCGATCGTCATTGAGGGCAGCGAATTCGATATTCCGATGGATTGCGTTATCATGTCCCTCGGTACTTCCCCGAACCCGCTGCTGAAAGCCACCACCCCGGGTCTTGAGACCCAGAAGCGCGGCCAGATCATCGCGGACGAACACGGCCTCACCTCCATCGAGGGTGTGTACGCAGGCGGCGACGCCGTTACCGGTGCTGCCACGGTTATCCTCGCCATGGGCGCAGGCAAGACCGCCGCAGCTGCGATCGACAAGTACATTCAGGAAAAGAAGTAAGTCAGCTTTTCCCCTAACCTAAAAATGAACGGCACCGGTGACAAATTTCATCGGTGCCGTTTTGCTGTGTTTGGCGGGTTTAATTTTCAAATGCTTTCCGCACCCACTGCGTCGTGTAGGCGTCTGCCGGGCGGTCTTTCCGCACGCCGGAACCGACCTGCACGCCCATCAAAATGCGCGGCTCACGCTCGGCAAATGCCATAAAACGCGCCAAAATTTCATCGTATCTGCCCATTTTTCACAGCTCCTTTTTTCGATCCTTTTAGAAAAATAAGCAGAGTATACCACGTTTTTCAGAGAAACGCAACGCCCTTTTGTATACTGCCGAAAGCATCTTGAATTTTCAAGATTTTGGCAGTATAATTCTATTGGCAAATCTACCCGAAAAGAGGTTTTCTGAATGAAAAAAGTGCTTTTGCTCGGCGATTCCATTCGCATGGGCTATGACGATTATGTAAAAGAAGAGTTAGACGGCAAGTGTGAGGTCGTTTACGATGCCGAGGACAACGGCCGCTTCGCTGCGTACACGCTGTGGCAGGCGAACCAGATGTTCAAGCATCACGGTCATTTTGACGTGGTACACTGGAACAACGGCTACTGGGATATGAACATTGAGGCTCCGATGACGGAGGCCATGCACCCCGTTGAGGAATATGTGCACTTCTTAAAGCGCATCATCAAGCTGTGCAGAGAAAACGGCGCGAAGATCATCTTCGCGACCACCACGCCGATTTTGGAGCCCGGCATGGCGGCAGACAACACCGGCACGCAGGCGGACAGCATCAACTACAATAACGAGTGGGTGGAGCTGTATAACGACGCCGCCAAAAAGCTGATGGCAGAGGAAAACATCCCGGTGAACGACCTTTACGCGCTGTGCAAGGAAGGCGAGCACTATTATAAGTGCCCGGATATGCTGCACCTGACCGAGGAAGGCTACCGCAAGTGCGCAAAGCAGGCGGCCGACATGATCCTGAAGGAGCTCGGTGAAGCATGAGCTCCGGCGTAAAAAAGACGAACGCCATGCGCATGCTGGACGGCGCGAAGATTCCCTATGAGGTGCGCACATATGAATTTGAGGAGACCGATCTCGCGGGCGTACACGCGGCAGACGCCGTGGGCATGCCGTATGAGACGGTGTTCAAAACGCTCGTTGCGCGCGGCGATAAGACCGGGTTTGTCGTGTTTTGCATCCCCGTAGCGGAGGAATTAGACCTCAAAAAAGCTGCCAGAGCCAGCAAAAATAAATCCGTGGAGCTTCTGCACGTGAAAGACTTGCTGCCGACGACCGGCTATATCCGCGGCGGCTGCTCGCCCGTGGGCATGAAGAAGGAGTTCCCGACGTATATCGACGAGACCGCCATGCTGTTTGATGCAATCGCCGTCAGCGGCGGTATGCGCGGCGTGCAGCTCATCGTAAACCCGGATCAGCTTTTGGGCTTCGTCAAAGGCGAGTATGTCGATTTGACGGCGTAACACAGAGCGAACTGTAACGGCGATAAAAACCTTTTGATCCAACTTTTCTCAAAAAAATTCACGCTCCCCTGCTTACTTCTTTAAAGTATCTGCAGCGGGAGCGTGTTTTATATCTGCTATTTTTATAAATAACTTTTTGCGAAAGCGTATAATCAGTGGTTCATGAGCGCTTCGGCATTTTCGTTTTCGTTTACAAGTCCGAGGTCGTGCTTGATCTTCGTGGTGGAGATGCCCGGCGTGCGCGGCAGGAAAACGAGCTCGCAGTAATCCTTGAGGTAGTCAAAGCGATCGCTGTTTTCCCAGTCACTGCCCATAACGACTACGTCCACATGGTAGTCCTTCACGTCGCTGATCTTCTGATCCCAGCTTTCCTCCGGAATGACGAGGTCAACGTAGCGAATGGCTTCGAGCATCATTTTGCGCGTTTCATAATCGTGAAACGCTTTTTTGCCCTTGCCGGCGTTGAACTCATCCGTGGAAAGCGCCACAATAAGATAATCGCCCAGTGCCTTTGCGCGCTTTAAAAGGTTGATGTGGCCGTAATGCAGCAGGTCAAACGTTCCGTAGGTCAATACTCGTTTCATGTTTTAGCCTTTCCTTTCGTTTTTTACAGCTTGCTCAATGCTCCGGTTTCTGTAAGAGTCATCGCCTGCCGTTACACTTTGAATATTCAGATGCGGCAAAATGCGGAATACTTCCCGCGCGAAAACAGCATCGCAATTATACGTATTACGCTCTCTGCTGAAAAACAGCTTGATGTTTTCCGGCAAAGAAAGGAACATCTGCGTATCGATCACGGTGTAATCCAGCCAATCGTTATATTTATCGGTCAGCTCCTTGAGGGTGAGCTCGTTGAAATCCCTGCGCAGGAAAACCGCTACGGGCGCTTCCATGGAACAGAGCTGCTGTTCCAGCTCTTTCGCCCAACCCTTATGGTCGTTCTTTCCGACAAGATAAACATTTCGCGGCCGCTTTTTGTTTTCGGCATAATCGATCACTTCAAACTTCGGCGCTTTTCCGTAGAACAGCATATCGTTCAGGTTCCGGATATTATCCGGCGCATCGTAATTTGTAAACATCTTATAATACGCGTCATACGCCGCACTGTTCACGTCTGCCTGTTTATCGTTTTCGTGCAGGTATGCGAGCATTTCGTTCATGGTGTAAATTTTGCGGAACGGGAGGTCGCGCACATCCATATACATGCCACGCTCTGCCATGTACGCATCATAGTCGTACATAAAGAGCACGATCGGCTTGCGCGTGATGGAAAAATCGAAGAAAACGCTGGAATAGTCCGTAATCAGCACGTCCACAGCATTCAAAAAGCTGTAACTGTCCACGTCATCCGGGAATTTTACAATGTGCTTATAACCTTCGATCGGCACTTTGTCTTTTACAAGCGGATGCAGGTTCACGTACATGATCTGCTTATCCGTCAGCGCGCTGTCGAACTTTGTCAGCAGGTCGCGCACTTCCGCTTCGTACCCGCCTTTGTTTGCGCCGGAGCTCATCGCGCCGCGCCAAGTCGGCATGTAGGCAAAGGTTTCCTTGCCGTCCATTCCGTATTGCTTCCGCACCGCCGCTGCCGCGTCTTTATCCCAGAATATCGCGTTGCGCGGGTACCCGCTCAGGATCACCTTTCCCGTATAGAGGTGGTTCAGGTTGTAATCTTCCATCATGTGATCCATCGTATAGCGGTTCGGATGCAGAAGATAGCTGCTGTGCAGGAAATTGCGCTGCATGTTGCTCATATCCTGAATGCCCATCGCCATTTTTTTGCCGAGGGTCTTCAGCGGCGTTCCGTGCCATGTATTCAAATAGACCTGCCCTTCACGGCGGATAAAATACGTCGGGAAGCTCACGTTATTTACAAGGTATCGGCTCGTTGCCAAAATCTTCTGGTATTTTCTCGAGCCGAGCGGGATAAGCTGCACACGGTTCAGGCCATACGCATCTAATATCTTCCGGTGCTCGCCCATCAGCTCTTTTTTCGACGTGTAATAGATGGTAAACGTCGGGTCCTTTGCCAGCTCGCGCATCATTGCGAACGGCGAATCATTTAGGTTCGTACCGTGGAAGGATTCAAAAAGCACCTGCTTGTCGCAAAGCGGCTTCTTTTTACACGTGCGCACGTAGTAGTATTTATTCAAATAACTGCGCTTTGAGAAAACCGTCAAAGCCTTGCGCATCGTTTTTGCCGCTTTGCCCAAAAGGCGCAGCACGGAATTCGGCATCATGCTGTAAAGATACCACGTGAACTCGTGCTTGGCCAAAGCGCCCATCAGCCGTTTTTTGGAGAAGAAAAAGTCAAAAAACACCTTGTTTCTGCGCCAGTCATCAAAATAGTGATCCAGATGCTGAAAGCCCTTATGGACGACTTTAAACTGCAGGTCTTTATCTTTATATGCCGTAAAATCGCGGAAGCGCAGGATCGTGTGCTTCAAATTGATGAAGCCGAGCACCTCTTTAAACTCCTCGAATGCGCCTTCCCGAATATAGTACTCGTTCATGATTGCGAGCGAATCATACATCTGCAGGATGTTCTCGGAGAATGTCGCCGTGATTGCGCCTTCGCGCTTTAGAATATAGTAGTACAGCGGCTCGTTTACTTTGGAGATTCGGTTGGCATGCAGCATCAGCGGGTAGATGGTCGCAATGTCCTCATAAATTTTCCCTTTTGGGAAGCGTATCCCCGTGCGCTCAAATAAGGCGCGGCGGTAAATCTTATTCCAGGCATACGGTGCATTCGTGTACAGAAGCTTCGGGTTTTCGTGCAGGCTCACACCGAACTCCAGAGTGCTGCCGCGCTGGAAAAAGCGCCGCGTTTCGGTATTTTCGTCTATGCCGTAATAGCCGCAAACCACAATGTCCGAATCCGTTTCAGCGGCGCGGTCGTACAGCTTTTGGTACATAGTCACGTTTAAATAGTCATCGCTGTCCACAAAGCCGATGTATTCACCGTGCGCATACGGAATACCGTAGTTGCGCGCATCGGATAATCCGCCGTTTTCTTTGATGAGGCTTATCACCTTCTGCGGATATGCTGCGGCATAGCGGTCTATGATCGCCTGCGAATTATCCTTTGTGCCGTCGTTGACAACAATGATCTCCATTTCTTCCAGCGTTTGCTTCACTAAGGAATCAAGGCAACGCTCCAAATACGCTTCAACGTTGTATACAGGAACGATAACGCTGACTTTTATCGAATCAAAATTACGTTCTGACTTCATTTTATCTATCATTTATCCCTTCTGTAAGGAAAGTCATTATAAGATCCACACAGCGCTGCGTGTTGTTCGTGTCATTCGTCTCCACGAATTCTTTTCTGAAGGCGGTGAGCTTTTCGTAATCGTAGGGCGTGTGGAGAATACAGTCGACCAGAGGCTCGGCTTTTGTGAATGCGCAGTGCGGCATCTCTGCAAGCGGGTCAAAGTTGAGGCCGCGCGTTTCCTTGTAGCGCTCTAAATCGTAAACGTAGAAATACACCGGCTTTTTGATGAGGCTCGCCTCAATGGAAATAGCGGAATAGTCCGTGATGACGGCGTCTGCTACTGCCATTAGCGTGAAGGTGCCGAACTCTGGGCACTCGCGGAATTTCGGCAGCACACGGCGGCGCTCCAAGCGCTCGCGGTCGAGTGGGTGCAGCCGCACGATGAGCAGCATACCCATTTTTTCCGCCGCCGTGATAAGCGGCTCAATCTCAGGCATTTGCTCGCCGTCGCGGAACGTGGGAGCGTATAGGACGATCTTCTGCCCGCGCAGCTCCGGGTAGGCCGCGAAAAAGCGGCGGCGGCAACGCGCGCGATTCATTTTCAAAATGGCGTCTACGCGCGGCACGCCGGTCACGCGCATTTTATCGGCAGAAACGCCGAACGCCTCCTCATAGGCTTTTGCTGTACGGTGACTCGCACAGAGCACGGCATCGTAGTGCTTATGCATCCCCATGCGCTCCGCAAGCTCTTTATCGCGCCCGCCGGGCACGGAAAGCGCCTGCCTGCCAAACTTCTTAATGGCGCCAAGCGCGTGCCAGACCTGCACCACACGCAGCTCTTTACGGTGATGCAGCACGCTGACCGGGATGCAGTAGCCGTCTATGATGCACACATGCGCGGTGGAAAGCTCCGCAGCGCAGTGCAGCAAATGGAAACAATAGCGCAGGAGCTCTAACGGCGTATCGCCCATTTCGCGGCAGAGATACACAAGGCGCACCCCTGGATCACGCGCTTCAATCTCTGCGCCGAGCTGTTCAAAATCCGGCCGCTGGCTGTTCGACTGGCGGCTGATCATGACGACTTTTTTCTGCATGGGGCGCAGCTTCATGACGGCGTACACGGCGTTATACAGTGCTTTGAAAACGGAGATCAGCCCGAGCAGTATTCTTTTTTTCACAGAGGCTTCGCCCCTTTCTGTGCAGCGCCGTTCCATTTTTGCGCATAGCGTGCGGCCTTTGCCCGCACCCCAAACACACGCTGCCAAATTTTGCCGTTGCGGAAAGCCGCACTTTTCCGCATTAAACAGAGTTAGTATACCACACTGTGCAGAAAATCGCCAGTGTTTTAACCACAAAGTTCGCCGTTTCATTAAATCTTTGTAACAGTACGGAAAAATTTACGCCCGAACCCCCGTGAATTTGTCGCATTCGCAGGAAAATTCAGGGTATTTTGCCTCCTAATCCTGCGTCAAAATCGTCTAAAAAGTCACAAATTCGCCGTAAGCCATAGGAAAAACGGGCAAGCACCGAAAAAGTGCCGCCCGTTTTGTTTAGTCGAACGAGGGGTTAAACGCGTAGAAGTTTTTGGAATCGAGTCGGTCAGTCGCGATGCGCAAACCCTCGCCAAAGCGCTGGTAATGCACAATCTCGCGCTCGCGCAGGAACTTGATGGGGTCGCGCACATCGGGATCATCCGCAAAGCGCAGGATGTTGTCATACGTTACGCGGGCCTTCTGCTCGGCGGCGAGGTCTTCGTTGATGTCTGCCAGCGTGTCGCCCGTTACGGCGATGCACGCCGCACTGAACGGCGCGCCGGAGGCCGCTACCGGGTAAACGCCCGTCGTGTGGTCGATGAAATACGCATCAAAGCCTTGCTTTTGAATTTCCTCCTGCGTCAAATTCCGCGTCAGCTGGTACACGATTGTCCCCACCATCTCGAGATGAGCGAGTTCTTCGGTGCCTACATACGTGACAGAAATGCTTCGGTGTCCTTGTTTGGAGGACAAGCAGTTGAGTTTGGGACTAAAAATACATAGTCTTACCGAATTTAAGTCTGTAAAAAAGCGTTGTGATTCCGATAATGCAAAACACTCAAAAAGTCCTGATTTTATCGAAGATATTAAGTCGAAACGAATTGTAAATCTGTATGCAGTTGCTTCTGTATGAGCGTTAACTGCGTAAGGACTGCTGTTAAACTTGTATCTGCTTCTTACGGACAAGCAGGTTTGCACCGATATACTTTCTGCTTTCTGTCGTTCGCTCTGGAAACTTACGATCTGCGGCAATCCTCCGTAGATCATGAGGCCAAAATGTATTTAACGCTTCTGATATTCCACACACAGGGCAACAAATATCCCCGCTCAGTTCATCATTCAAATAAGTTCAATCCATTTTGAATCTGCTTTTACACCTATCGCATTGAAGCGTAACCAAACCGTTTTCGTCTGACTGCAGCGTGGCTTTACCAATGGTGCTCGTATTTTCTATTCCTCCCTAATTCGTAATTTCTATATACCTGATTAGCCTTTCTTCTACATACTCGGCAATCAATTGAACCATGGCCCCCGCATCGTTATCACGATAATAACTATCAAATGCTTCATAATACCGTTTACGGTCTGCAAATTTCACATTGATAGGTGGATAGCCATTCTGCATAAGAAACAGGTTCAGTATCAAACGCCCTGTGCGGCCGTTGCCGTCCACAAAGGGGTGAATACCCTCAAATTTCAAATGAAACAGCGCTGCACTCTCAATCGGGTGCAGTTTTTTCTTTGAAAACTCTTTTACGAGCTTTTCCATCTGTTCCGGAACAACAACCGGCTCCGGCGGCGTAGGATATGCGCCCATAATTTTAACAGGAATCCGTCGATAAACGCCGCGGTCCTCCGGTCGATCCATCAAAACCAGCGTGTGAATCTGTTTGATAATGCTCCCCGAAAAAGGAGCTTTTTCTTTCACCAAGTCTTGAACATAAAGGAATGCGTCCTTATGTCCGACGGCTTCTAAATGATCTTTCAGCGGCTTTCGATCGATCGTAATTCCCTCTAAAACAAGCGCAGTTTCCTGTAAGGTCAGCGTATTTCCCTCGATTGCATTTGAGTTGTAGGTATATTCAACCAAAAATTCTTCCTGCAATCGCTGTAATTCACCTGTCGTAAGTGGGCGACGCTGGTCTAACTGTTCCTTTATACTGTCGATACGGGAGAGCATCGGCAAATATTGTTCCGATGCCGTTTTATGACGGAGGGTGCGCCCGTCAATCGGCTTTACCGCATTGCACGGTATGAGATAGGAGCGCCCTTTTTGAATAACGCCCTCAACTTTTCCCTGTTGGCACAGAATACGAACCCTACGGTCAGAAATACCCCATTGTTCCGCAGCCTGTGTGACTTTCATATATTCCATTGCGTTCACCGCCTACATAACATTTTCTTTTCGCTTATGCTTATAGTATAACATCTTATCGGAATAATATCAATTCGTTTTTACAACCATTTGAATTTATATCGTTCCTAATATTACATAGCCGTCTGCTTCATCGCAGGCGGCTAAATTTATGTGAAGGAGGAACCCCATATGGCGAATTGCAAAGTGATCGCGGTGACAAACCAAAAGGGTGGCGTGGGCAAGACCACGACCACCGCCAACCTTGGCATCGGGCTTGCCCAGCAAAACAAGCGAGTGCTGCTTATTGACGCAGATGCGCAAGGCTCTTTGACCCTCTCCCTCGGCTATCCGAAGCCGGATGAGTTGCCCGTTACGCTGGCAGACATCATGCAAAATGTGATCGACGATATCCCCATCCCGGACGGCTGCGGTATTCTGCATCACGGTGAGGGCGTTGACCTGCTCCCGGCGAACATTG
>ERZ857882.2916-NODE-2916-length-16926-cov-3.957382_pt1 | contig 16926 bp, 16 predicted proteins | sample MGYA00519697_ERZ857882 | MGnify/ENA primary metagenome ERZ857882 (study PRJEB31778, sample SAMEA3449373) | human gut metagenome | biome: human gut; feature: human-associated habitat; material: faeces | place: United Kingdom | collected 2010/2012 ...
CGGGCACCACGGTGCGCGCGCCGACCTCCAGCTCCCTGCCGCCGCGGCGCACGCGCGCCGTGGGCGCCGAAAGCTCTTTCAGTGCTTCCAGCGTTTTTTCCGTGCGGTATTCCTGCAAAAAGCCCATCACGGCGTTCAAAAGCACAATGGCGATGATGGTGACGGCCTCGGCGCCCTGCCCCATCAGCACGCTGATGAGCGTGGCCGCGGCCAGAATCAGAATCATCACGTCCTTGAACTGCGAAAAGAACATGGCGGCCACGCTGGCTCCCTTTTTCCCGCGCAGGCGGTTTTCGCCCACTTTCGCAAGGCGGGCTTTTGCCTCGGCTTCGGACAAGCCCGCAGATGTGTTTTGCAGCATGCGTTTCTCCCCTTTTTTGATTTGGGCAAAGAGGCCCATGATTGCTAAAACTTATGAAAAAATGCGCCGCGCTATGCCGGACGAAAATTTTTCTGAAAATTTCTCCCGATTTTGCAGACAAATCGGCCGCTGTCTCGTATTATAGGCATGGAATGAAAAAAACACGGAATTTACCGGGCTTCGGCCCTTTAAAGGAGATGAACCCCAAATGGTGACTTTGATTCTGACACGGATCGTTTTTGTGCTGAGCATCCCGCTTTGCCTGTACGCCGTTTATTTCGGTGTGGTCGCACTGTTCGGCCTGCGCAAAAAACTGCCTGCGGCGCCCCAGGCGAAGCCTGAAAAACGCTTTGCACTTGTGGTGGCGGCACGCAACGAGGCGGCGGTGATCGGCCATCTGGTGGACAGCCTGTATGGGCAGGATTATCCCCGCGAGCTGTATGAGGTGATCGTCGCGCCCAACAACTGCACCGACGACACCGAGGCAGTGGCTGCCGGGCGCGGCGCGCGCATTTTCCGTCCGGAGGGCGTCATCCGCAGCAAGGGCGAGGTGCTCACCCAGGTGGTGGATAAAATCGTGCTGGCGGAGGAGTTCGATGCCATGTGCGTTTTTGATGCGGACAATCTGGTGGACGGCCAGTTCCTGGCGCGTATGAACGATGCGCTGGTGAGCGGCGCACAGGTGGCGCAGGGTTTCCGCGACAGCAAGAATCCCGAACAGAGCGCGATCTCCGGCTGTTATTCTATCTGCTACTGGATGCTGAACCGTTTCTACAATGGTGCGCGCAGCGCGCTGCACCTCTCCGCGCTGGTGAACGGAAGCGGCTTTGCCGTTACCACTGCGCTGCTGCGCCGTTTGGGCGGCTGGCACACGGTTACCATGACAGAGGATTATGAATTCAGCGCCCAGTGCGCCATGCTGGGCGAACGTGTGCACTTTGTGCCCGAGGCCCTCATCTACGACGAGCAGCCCCTTACATTCCGCCAGAGCTGGAAGCAGCGCCGCCGCTGGACGACCGGCAGCCTGCAGGGGCTGCAGAACTACGGCCACGGCCTGTTCAGCAGCTTTGTACTGCACGGCAGCTTGATCTGCCTGGACATGTACCTCACGTTTCTCGTGCCGATGGTGCAGCTTGCCAGCGTAGTGCTGGGGATCGCGGGGCTGGTGCTCACGCTGTTGGGCAGCGGCATCACCTTCGGCGGCATTATGCTGCACGGCATGATGCTGGCGCGGCTCGGTGGTGCGAATGAAGTCATCATTGGAAATCTCGAGCTTGCTCCAAAGCTCCTTGAAGTGCGGAGCCTGGCTATCGGTCCACTCCTGCGGCGTCATGTTGTGCTTGGCTGCGGCCTCGGCGACCTTCTCGCCGTGCTCGTCCATGCCGGTCAGGAATTTGACGTTATAGCCGGCGGAACGGCGATAGCGAGCCTGAACGTCGGCGATGATGGTGGAATAAGCCGTGCCCAGGTGCGGATCGGCGTTGACGTAGTAGATGGGCGTCGTGATAAAGAACGAAGGCTTGCTTTGATCCATGGGGTTTGTCCTCCAGAAAAACGTTGCATACAGAGGATGATTCTAGCGCAAGGGCTGGATATCCTCCATCTATTGCATATCGAGCACCATGGCATAGACATCGCGCTTGCGGCGCGAATACTTCTGAGACAGGCGCTTGGCCACCGCAGACGCGGGCTCCCCCTCCTCGAGCGCGGCGCGGATATCCGCGCGCAGGGCCTCATCGGGATCCGCTGCCGCGGCGCCAACCGGCACGATACCGGCCTCCTCATCCTCGCTCGGCGGCGCGATGACCAGCGCAATCTCGCCCTTTACCTCGCCGCGAGCACACAGCTCCTCGGCAAGCTGGGCAGCGGGCCCGCGCAAGACCTCCTCGTGCAGCTTGGTGAGTTCGCGGCAGACGGCAACCTCACGCTGGGGAAAGACCTCCGCCACGGTCTCGAGCGTCGCCACGATGCGATGTGGAGACTCGTAGAAGATGAGTGCGCCGGGCACCACGGCAAGGCGCTGTAAACGGCGCACGCGGTCGCCGTGCTTTCGGCCCAAAAAGCCCTCGAAGAAAAAATGCTCGCAGGGAATGCCGGACGAAACGAGCGCCGTGACGCAAGCAGAGGGCCCGGGAATAACTTCAACGGGCACATCGGCCTCACGCGCCGCCTCGACCAGCGCCTGGCCAGGATCGGACACGCTCGGCATGCCGGCGTCCGAGGCAAAGGCGAGGGTCTCCCCCGCCAGCAGACGGTCGACCAGGCCGGCGGCGCGGCTGGCGATCACATTCTCGTCGCAACGGACAAGCGGCTTGGAAATGCCCAGGTGCATCAGCAGCTTTGACGTCACACGCGTGTCTTCGCAGCAAATGGCATCGGCGGCGGCAAAAGCCTCGCCAACGCGCGGGGACAGGTCGCCCAGGTTGCCGATGGGCGTGCCGACCACATAGAGTTTGCCCGTATGGGCGCTGTTTTGCGTCATATCAACCTATTCAATCATGCCGCGCTCGAGCGTACCGAGCGCCGCGCGGGCGTCCCATGCTGCAATGCGCTTCTCGGTCTTCCACGTTTGGAAGAACCAACCGGCAGCCGGCGCAAACGAAGCCAGCTGGTTGGCGATAAACACGCGCTCGTAGGCATTGCGGCCTTCGGGCGTAACCGACGAGTTGGCAAAGATCGCCGCGCCCGACCATTCGCCCACCAGCACGGGGAACCCAGTCGAAATCGCTTCTTTAAGCTCGCGCTTGTTACGCGAAATCGCCGTCGTCAGCCCGCGGGGGCTCGTGATGTCGAGCGCATATTCGTCGCGGTAATGGTACAGGTGAAGGTCCATGTAGACGTTCTTGTACTTGGCGCCGCGCATAAAATGCTTCCACTCGCTGGGATGCCCCGAAGACGAAAAGACGACGATCTTATCCTCGGGCATATACGAACGGACGAGCTCGTAGGCATCGCGATAGAAATTGCGCAGGTAGTGGGCCGGAATGCCATCCGTCATGGCAAAGAGACTCTTGCGGACACTCATCTGCGGCGTATCCAGCAGCTCAATGCCCAGCAGGCTCTCGGCCTCGCCGTAACGCTCGGCCAAGCGCTCGAGCACGTCGAGTGCGACATGACGGCCGTTAGTGGACGAATGCCACTCGGCAACAGCCTCTGGCGTGGCGGGCGAATCGTTGGAATCGCCCTGGCCACCGGGCACCGTCGCCAGATCGAGCAGCACGCGAATGTTGTACTTGGCAGCCCACTCAATCGCGCGGTCGATGTAATCGACAACCGAGATGTAGGAGGCATCGGACTCCTGTGAGCCAAAGGCATACCAAGGCACCGGCAGGCGCACGGCGTTGAGGCCGATCTGCGCCATGCGACGGAAATCGTCCTCGCTCACAAACGTCTCGTAATGACGGCGCATGCGCTCGTTATAGGCGGCGGTGCCCATGGCCTCCTGCAGCTCGGCCGCATTGGATGCACCGGTCGCCGCGTATAGCGACGGGGTCACCCAAGGCTCGGGAATAAACCAGCCAGAGAGATTAACGCCGAGTATCCTCTCCATCACTGCCCCCTTCGGATCGTGCAGGCCGAGCCTGCATCGTATTGCATAGGAAAAGTATCGTTTTGAGTATACCCGCGCGTGCGGACAGACGACCGAACGGTCTGTAAAGTGGCGCGAAAGTGGGAGGAATGTCTGAGCGGGCCCGAGATGGCGCGCCGAGATGTGCACGCACGTCGGAAGTAAGCGCCGGAAAGCGCGTCCCGTTTTTCGCAAAAGACTGGGATGCATTTTCCGCGGGTCCACATAAAAGAAAAGGACCCCTTTGCAGAGGTCCTAGTCAATTCAAGGTGGCGGGGAAGGGAATCGAACCCCTGACACGAGGATTTTCAGTCCTCTGCTCTACCAACTGAGCTACCCAGCCATTTGAGGTGTGCCTTGTTTCAAGGCTTGATTAGTATAACCAAGGACGCGTTCCGGTCAACCGAGAATTTTAAAAAAGTTTTTGAGCACAGCCTCAGTTCTATAAATCGGCACGTCAGAGGCATCAGCCGGCAGCAAGAAGTTTTTCGCTCAGAGCCGCACGGGCAAACTCACTTGGCGTCATCCCCTCGGCAGCCGCCCGTCGACGAATGGCCTCCTTCATTCCCAGAGGAATCTTGACCGACAGCGTTGCCGTCCCCTCACCTGAGAGCGGGGGCCGTCCATGCACGATCCCACCAGCGGTGTGTTCGCCATCCGGAAACTCTCCGCGCTCGTACGACTCGCACCACGCGTCAATCATTTCATCCGTTACAACCTGACCATTAGCGGCCGTATACGTCTTGCCCATCATCGACCCCTCTGCCGAGCTCGCTCGATCTCTTGCCAGAATTTCTTCTGGACTGGAGACAAGGCATGAATGATAAGCCACCCACGGACAAGCTCGACCGCGACAAGCTCCACGCTTCGTCCGTCTGGGAGCCATCCAATCGCAAGCCATCTCGGCGGCTCGTCCTCCGACTCGCGGCGAATGCACTCAGTAACCGCAAGCCAAGCGCTAAGCACCTGCTTTTCCGTCAGGTGCTTTTTAGCGTTGGGATGGATCTCAACATCCATGCATCTTCTCCTCCATCTTACCCAATTTCGTATGACGAAAGTCCGCCGTCGCCAATCTCTTACGCCGGTACTTGTTGGAGGGCGGGAGGTGTAGCGAGGATTGAAGAGCGTTCCAATACCGCCCAGGCACCGGGACAGGAACACATGTGCCAAGGACGGACGTTTTCGTAGCGCGCGAGGACATTGCCGCGTGCATCGATGAAGGCGATGTCGATGGGATAGACCATAAAACACGTATGGACCGAAGAGCAGCGTGGAAACGCCATGACGAGCGGCAGGCCGTTGGCGGCAACCGGACGACGTCCCAGCATGCCGCGCAGGCGCACGACAAACGACTCCGCCACCGCAAACTCGGCCGGCGTCCAACCCAGCCTATTGAGTGCCCGCGCGTAGGCGATGTAGGACGAGACCGCGGTCACATGACCACCCCCGGACGCCATGGATCGACCGTCACCGCACGCTCGTGCGACAACGTTGTCGGCGCCCCCAGCGGAACGCCAGCGATGCTGAGAGAAGTCGGCCACGGCTCATAGTGCATGGTGCAGGTGTAGGTCCTAAACGTACCGGATAGGGAGAGCAGGCCACCATCCGATGCCTCCGCGCCTTGCTCGCTCGACACTTCGATCTGCAAGTCATAGCCTTCCATGGCATTCAGAATTTGAGTCTGAACCGTCGCCGAGGCATCGGCAGAGCTTTCGTCGCCCTCCCCCTCCGACGCCACGGCGTGCGCCAACACGATGTCGGGTACCACGCGGTCGAAGCGCGCGACAGCGCTGGCAAAGATCATGACGTTGTACACGATGAGTGCCAGCACCAGCAAAACGGGCGTAACCACTGCCATCTCCACCGTCGCTTGGGCGCGCTCCTCGCGCAGACGCATGCGGATACTCATTACGACCCACCGCCCAGAGCGCCAACCAGCGTGGCGACATCGACGGTGAGTGGGATGGAGCCGCCGCCGGGCAGAGGAATCTCCGCAAGCGTGAACACCGTACCGCTAATGGTGCGTTCGACTTGATATTCCAACGCCTCGCAAAGCGCCTTGGGATCGGTCACGCCCAACGGAATACTTCGCAGTTTGTCTTGCGCTTGAGAGAGACCAGCAATGTCAGACCCCGGACTCTTAATGACGTTGGCGGAATCGGTCAGCACTGGCTTTCGCAGGCGCAAGTCGCACGGCTCCAAACCCAACGCCGCCACGGACGCCGAAACGGTATCGCCGAGCCACGATGCAATGGAGCCCAACGCACCGCTGCCCCCTCCTAGGTCTTTAATCATCTCGTCCATAAGTTCGTCGGCCGAACCTTGGATATCACCGTATCCCACGAGCAGCCGTCCCCAAACATCCATGACGCCATCGAGTACGCCGGCAACGCCGCCCGAGCGTTCCTTCAATGTCGAGAAAAATCGCGAAAGCACGTTGTTTTGCGCCGTCGCCTCATCGGGCGCCTGCACCGCGGCAGAGATAGCACCGCGATCGCCAAGCCTGACTGCCGCGTTAAACGAGGAGTTAAGTTGATCGGGGCTGGTAATGTCACCCGAAACTGCAAAGGCGACCACGCCGTTACGGCCAGGTGGGGCGATACGCGGGCGCTCGCCGGAAAGCGCTTTAATGGCCTGGTCAAACGCATTGCCCGCACGGTCGGCCTCATCCTCGGTCTGACGCTCAAGTTCGAGTTCTTTGTTGCGGCATTCGACGTAGTCTTCCAGAGCCTCTTTGAATCGATCAAAGTGGTACTCAAAGCCGTTTTCGATAGAAGTCGAAGGAGCCGCAACGGCACCGAGCGACGAAACACCAAAATGGCATCTATTGCATTTGTCCTGCCCGTCATAAGCAGCAACCGAGGCCAGCCCGCATGGCGCCCCCTTCTTATAGTTGGGGCAACTCGTTCCGTAATGCAGATACGTCTTGCCATCGATGGCACTGGTTGGCCACACCGTATCGGTATAGAGTTCCGTCGCTCGCACCTCGTCAGTGTTGCGCGGCAACAGCGGGATATAGGAAGCGACTTCATCTCCGTCCTCGGTTACATATGCACGATTGACCTCTGTACTCGCATAGGTGTAAAACGCCTTGCGCGCCGCCGACTCCGCCTTCGTCTCGACGCTTGAGCCCTGAGGTGCCTCGTTTGCAAGGCGCAAGCGGTAATAGGCCTTCGCGCGATCGAGCGCCACTTGCGGCTCCCATGTGACACTCGAGGCATAGTGCGGATTCTCAATATCCGAAAGCTTCGCCAAGCTCTTCGCGCGTTCCCACATGCACGAACAGCTTCCGACTGCGCCTCTGTCCGATCCACCGCAGTCGGCAAGCCAGGCGCGTTCCTTGGCCTTTGACGTTTTCTCGGACGCTTTCTTCAGTTCCTTGGCAGCATAGTCAAGGTCTTTTGAGGTGCTCTCGATGGCATCGGTCGAGATCTCTGACCCTTTGAGCGCAGCGAAGTCCGACTCGGACGTCCTGGGCACGGCAAGCGCCGTACCGGTATAGGTCACACTATCGGTATCCTGCGCCGACACCGCCTGCGTGGCACGCGCGGCGATCAGATATGGCAGAGCCGTCTCGATTTTCTGTAAGCCTTCCGATGCGCTTTTGGCAAACTTGTTGCGCGTTTTAATGATCTCAATCCCGGTGTCGACCATATTGCCGGCAACTGGTTCGGCACCCGGGATGAGGATGGCGACCAGACCCGTCCCGATCGTGGCAAACCCCGCCAGCCCCAGACTCAAAATGCTCGCATCCACCACCGTGGCAGCCGTGTGATAGGACGACACTACGTTGGCACCCGCCAGCGCGCCGCTATCGGCCGCCACCTGGGTATCCCCGGCACGCGACATGCTCCATATCGCCGCGGTCGACGAAAACAACAACGTGAGCACCACTAGGATGACCACGGCAGAAGAAAGCGTGGTGTAGGCACCGTCTTCGATAAACAGATCGACACCGGCGCGGCCCATAAAGCCGCCTCGTTTGCGATGGCAGCTCGGACGGCGCGTCAAAACGCATCTAGACCAGAAACGCTTAATCCCATGCAACAATCCAAGAATCATAATCTCCCTCCAGCCATTCGGGACGCGATTGATACGAGACATCGACCTTGAGCTCAACGTAGCCGCCCTCGGCGGTACCACCCATAGCCTGCGCAAACGCACCGATCACAGGCAACGGCTTGACCTCGCCGGAAACGGACACGGACGAGACGCCACCCGCACCGGCCCGGCCAAGCTCGATATCCCACGACAACGGCCCGCCGGCATGAAAGATCGAAACGTTGGGCACTGCGGCAAGCCGGCGGCGGGTGAACTCCTTAAGATCGTCGTCCTCCGCCGTCGTCGTGGTCATGAGCCGCGCGGTCTCGGCGGCGGCAGACTCCATGACCGCGCGCGTATAAAGCAGGCACACCGGTTGCAGTGCGAGAAGGATGAGCGTCAGAAACGTCGGCAGCAAAAAAGCAGCCTCGACCGTAGACTGCGCCCGGTCCTCGCGCGCGATATCAATACAACGCGATGTCCTTAGCGCCCGCGGCGGCGTCGATAACCGACATCGAGGCAACGCCATGGGATGCCGCCCGCTCAACCAGCGCTGCCAAGCGTCCATCGGTGCCAGCACGCCAAAGTCCCGCAATCGCCAGCACGATCGATAGCAGCGCCACCGTGACGATGGCGTATTCCACAGTCGCTTGGGCAACCTCTTCACGCAGAACGCCATGCATTTCACGATCCCTCCTTTGAGCTTATTGTTTGCGGTACCAGGCGCACGGCGCGCAGACGACACGAAGCATCGCCAGCATCCGCGGCAACCGTCACCATATCGACCCAGCCGCGCCCATCGCGCACGATGGCGCCCCATACGTTGCCCTTAATATCGAGATAGCCGCTCAGGGCGAGCTGGGCCGTTGGCACCTCGCGGTAGGCGCGTAACATATCCGCCGCTGCCTCGGTCATCGGTCGGTCCTCGGACCATGCAAGCCGGACCGCAATCGCGTTGTCCTCAGGCAAATCCGTCGCAGTGCCAGACCGCTTGTCGAGCGTCCGCAGAAAGGTTTGCGCCGTGACAGCGACATCCGAATCGTCCGCATCTCGCATCTCATCTTTTTGAGACGCCACCGCCGAATCTGAGCCCGAATCGAAGGCGGCCCCAGGACGCTGCTGCCGCGCGGCGTTAAGCCCCCAAAGCACCGCCGCCATCGCCACGATCAGGCAAGCAAACACCAGCAGCACCCCGATGGAGCGCTCGCCCTCTACAGGCTGTTGATGCCCTCGCTGATCGCATCCCATAGCTCTTTAACCTTGCCCTTAAATGCGACGATGGCGATAATCGCGATCACCACGAGCACGCCGACCAAGATGGCATACTCGGTGGTACCCTGTGCACTCTCCTCCTGCAGTAGCTCCTTGGCGCGCTGACGAACATATGCCGCCCGGCAAAACGCCCAGCCCTGGACCTTGCCAGCAGCGTCAGTCATCGTGTTCATGTATTCCTCCCTACATCATCCCGCCTGCTCCCAGCAGCGGGCCCAATATGGACAGAAGCAACGCCGGCAAGATGAGCGTGCCGGTGGGAATCAGCAGCTTGACGGGCGCACGCTCGATCTCGCGCTCGACCGCGGCGCGATGAGCCGCACGGATCTCGCGACTTTGAGCGGCCAGCGTCTCGGCAAGTGGGGCACCCAGGGCGAGTGCCTGCCCCACCGTAATGGCAAAGGTCTCGAGCGCTCGCACGTCCAGGTCGCGCGCGGCGGCCAACAACTCGTCCTCACGCGTGCCCACGCCCACCTGCCACGCCATGCAGGCCCGCTCAAGGCGAAGAGCCAGCACTGACCGGCGGTTGGCGCAGAAAATCTCAAGCGCTGCATCAAACGAAAGACCGGCCGAAAGACCCAAGCGCACAACATCGATCATCTCGGACACTTCGCCGAGCGAAACTCGCGCCGGGCCGCCCGCTCCAACCGCGCCCTTCACTCGCGCGGTCAGGGCATCGACCACCGAGCGACCCGCGGCAGCGACCAGCACCGCCTCGCGCTTGCAGGCCTCTGCGATCTTGCGTGCATCCGCCCGATCCAAACCCGTCGCGACAAATACACTCAGAGCGCACAGGCAAGCCGCAACTGCAACTGGGGCGCTCATAGCTCCACCCTCATAATGCGCCGGATAACCACCAGGGCAACGGCGTTGAGGGCAAGACCCAGCACCACAGCGCCCGCGCCGGCAGGCGTCGCAAGACCGCGACGAAAATCTGCCGAAAGCAGCGCCAACACCGCGCACATGCCCGCCGGCATCGCCGCGACCATATGCGCAGACATGCGAGCCTGCGACGTCTTAACATCCAGGCGGCGCTTGAGCTCAATGCGCTCCCCCACCATGCTCGACGCCTCGGACAGTAAGTCGGCAAGCGGAGCGCCAGTGCGCTGTGACACCTTAAGCGCCAAGGTTACAAGCGAAAGACCGGGGGCGTCGATGCGCACGAGCAAGTCATCGAGCGCGTCGGTCGCCGAGATGCCGCAATCGATCGCCGCCGCTACCCGCAAAAACTCGGTATGTACCGGCTCTTGCGCATGAGCGCCCACAAAGCGCATGCCCTGGGCCAGCGAATGTCCCGAGGCAAGCGACATGGAAAGTGCGGTAAACGCCTCGGGCATGGCCTCTTCTGCATCGTGTTGCTCGCGCCGGCTCTCAAAGCCATCCCGAGCGGCGCCAACGGCAATCGGAGCAACAAGTCCCAAGGCAAATCCGAGGGGCGATAACGACACCATCGTTAGTAAAACGCAGCAGATACCGCTCGATAGCAGCAGAAACGCCAAACGCCCCGAAGCATCCTCGATCACGAGGCCAAGGCGATGCGCCGGAGCCAGCGATGCCCACGAACGGGCGATCTTTTTCAGCAGATCGTTTTCCACCAGCTCACGCGGCAGCTTCTCTGCCACCGTCTCGAGCGCCTGACGCGCCAGCTCCGCCGGCGGCACCTGCGGCACACGAGGTTCCGCCCCGCACGCCGTCGCAACAGAAAACCCTGCCAAACCCCCTACGACGAGGGGCACAGCGACCTCCATTCGTCCACCTCCTCTTGTGTGAGCGTCCCCGACCGCAGGCCTTCTGCGATAAACGGCGGCTCGCGGTCAAGCGTCCAGGTTCGCTCGGCGGCATCGAAAGTCACATAGCGCTCGAGTTCTACGCCGCCCGACGCGGCGCGACGCACCCCCGAATACGAGGAGACGAAACGCCTGCCATCGGCGTGGCGCTCGGACATCACGATGCCGTCGAGCGCCATGGCAATCTGCTCCTCGATGAGCTCGCTCGGCAGATCGATGCCATAACGCGCAAGCAACGTCAGACGCACCACGGTCTCCTGTTCTGAACCCGCATGAAGTGTGGTGAGCGACCCGTCGTGGCCCGTATTCATGGCCTGCAACATGTCGCAGCACTCGGCACCGCGCACCTCGCCCACCACGATGCGGTCGCCGGTGGAAATCTCGCATGACAACGCGTTGAGCAGGGTGGTCTTACCAGATCCCGTGCCTCCCGCAACCGCCAGGTCCTGTCGCAGCGACACCGCGCACGACAACAGCTGCGCATACCAAAGCGGCAGCGACCCCAGCCCCACAAGCTCGTCCAGCGAGCAGATGCGGTCCGAGAACTTTCGGATGGTGAGAATCGGTCCGTCAATCGCCACAGGCGGAATCACCGCGTTGACGCGATAGCCCGTTTTGAGGCGGGCGTTGACGATGGGGCTGCGTTCGTCGATACGGCGGCCAAGTGGCGAGATGATGCGGTCGATAAGCACACGGATCTGCTCATCATCCTCAAACGCATGCTCGATGGGGTGCAAGACGCCGCCGCGTTCAAAGAAAGCCGAGCGGCAGCCGTTAATCATGATCTCGGTAACGGTGTCGTCCTCGATGAGCGGCTGCAACGGCCCCAAGCCCACCACGTCATCCAAAATCTCGTCGATGATGGTCTCGCGCTCGGGCGTCGCGAGATCGGTCGGCTCCTCAACATTGAGCGCCGCCTCCACCGCAGGACGCAATTCCGAGCGGGCAAGTGCCGGGTCGATATAGGCGCTGATACGCGCCACTTCGTCGTAACCCATGCGGTCCATCACGGCGCGCTTGGTGCGTCGTTTCACCGCGAGGCGACGCCCCGCATCTACAGGCGCTGCCGCCGCTGCAGCGCCGGCAGCCTTAATCCTCGTTTGCAGACTCATCGCTGATCACCCTCGCGCGACCAGGGAAGGCGGATACGCGGGCGCTCGGTACGCGTTGCACGGTCGGCGACCATATCGCTCCAAGGGCCGACGGCGCACCCCAGTTCCACGAGCATCTCGCGCGTAGCCTCGCGCACGCTGGTCGCAAAAGCGCTGGTCTGCCCCACTGCCTCGTCAGCGCGTCCAAACGCCATGAGCGCGGCGAGATCCTGCCCGCCATCGGCGATACGAATCTTGGAGCTCAACGCACAGGCAATCTCAAAGCGCATGGCGACGTCCTCGTCTGCCCCGCGCGCACCGAACCGGTTGAACACGGCGCTCATGCGCGTGCGCGGCACACCTACTCGACTTGCCAGTTCAATGACGCGCGACGCCGATGTCGCGGACGACACCGCCGCATCGCCAACGACCAGGCAGCGGTCGCTCGCCGCCACCGCAGCCGCCACGGCGTCGCCCCAAAAGACCGAGGTATCGATAAAGACCACGTCGGATTCGCGACGCAGAACATCAAGCAGTAGCTCCACCGGACGTGCCATGAGCTCGGCTTGCTCGGGCGCCGCGACGGGACCCCAGAGCGTAACGCCCGGCGCCACGCGCATCGATGCGGCTACGATATCCGGCTCGGTGAGCGTGCCCGCCGCCGACGGCTCGATAAGTGCCGCCATATCGCGCGGAGCATCGACGCCTAACAAGTCGTAAAGGTTTCCAAACATCAGGTCCAGGTCGAGCACGGCGGCACGCAAGCCCAACAGCGACGATGCGTGTGCCATGGTGGCAACGATCGTCGACTTGCCGCAACCGCCCGAGCCCGAAATGACGCAGACGACCGGAGCTCGATGCGGCGAAGCGGCAGCGTCTGCCGGCGGCATCGGAGGCGGCGGGGCGGGCGTCGGCGGCAGCGTCCCCGTCTCCCCCGCCGCAACTACACGCTGCGTCCAAGCCGGCATGGCGGCTTGTTCGGTCTGCGAGGCAGGCTCGTTCTGCGCAATCTGCTCATACTGCATCAGCGACAACTCGCCGCACCCGGCAAAGCCCTCAACTTCGTCGAGTTCATCCGCCAGATTCACGCCGTGCACGTATCCCATATCTACAGCCGGGGAGTCGCCAGCATGCTGCGCCGGCCCTCCAGCGTCATCGCATACAAGGGGGTTCCGGGGACGCCGACCATGCTCGGCTTCCGCTTTTCCACAATCATCAACACGCGGGCCTCTTGTAGCGCGAGGCGCCCCGGGTTCCCTATCAACAAAAGCATCGGGCTCAATCGTCATGCGCCGATCGGAATCAACCGCTCCCTCGCCCGCGCGCCCGTTGCCGCATATACTGTGCGCAGCGATGACCTCGGTCGCCCCTGCGCGAAACAGCCCCTCGATATCCGACGGATCGAGTGCTTCTATCAACACGACCACGCGACTCACGCGGCCTTCGGCCGTCAGGCGCGCAACAGTCTTGCGCACGTCTTCGGTATCGAACAGAGACGCCGCGATGATGGCAGCTCCGCGGCGCGACGGAAACGCCCGCGCCATGGAAACCAGCCCGTCCAGGTCACCCACGCGAAGCACCTGTGCACCCGTATCACGGCCCTCGACTTCCCGCTGCAACAGCCCGTAATCGCCGCACGCGCAGCACGCAAGCCAGATCGCCTTCATCACTCGTCGCCTCCGCTCTTTTTGCCGCGCGCCGTGGCGGGAATCGTCAAGCTGACCGTTCCCTTGCCCGAGGCTCCCAGCAGTTCCTTGACGTCTTCGGGGTCAGCCGCCAGCGTCACCCATTCGATCTTGCCCTCGCGCGTGGCACCGGAATCTTCACTGGTATCGATCACGTACGCGCCGCACAACCGATCGGTTACGCCGTCTTTTTGCACATACACATCCACGTAGCTGCCCACGCCCGTAGCACCGCCGACCGAGTGCTCGGCATCGACCGCCACCGAAACGGCGACCTTGCCCTTAGGCACCTCGAGCTTGTGGCTCTCGGCCTTGGTGTAGACATTGCAGATCACGGCGTTTTTGGGAATACGTGAAGTCGTCACGTTGCCGCGTACCTGGCGCAGCTCGGTCGCCGCGTCACGCGGCAACAGGCTCGTCAGCCATTCCTGGGTTATGACATTGGTCTCATCGAGGGTCTCGCCCACATCGATATCGCGCGCCGCGACGCATACCTCGACGCGATCGCCACCGTACTTGGCCAAGGTCTCAGCCTGGACCTGTTCGGCTTGCGAGCGGATCGACGAGCCGTAAACCATGCAGAGCAGAGCAGCGAGCACGCCCGCGACCAGACTGATGGCGATGCGCTTGCTCTTGTTCACGGCCGCTCCTCTCATGGCAGTGCCGGGCGAATGCCCGTACCACCATTGTCTGGGCGGTCAGAGCGCAAAGCGGCGCAATCGCGATCTTGGTTTTCGATGTCAAACCAATCGCTAACCAAAAGCTGACCAGCCCGTCAAGCTCGTGGCAAGGTTTTGGTCAGCACGTCAGCAAACTGCATGTTTCGAGGCTTTTCCGCAGCAAAAAAGCCGTCTCCCGAACAGTTGGGAGACGGCTGTCATAGGAAAAATCAATTACAGATGGACATCGGGATCGAGCATTTGAGCGCTCACGCGCATGGATGACGCCAAGTTTTGGAACGTTTCCAGACGCAGACTGTCGATCTGCCCGGCGTCCTCGGCCTCGCGAACGGCGCAACCCGGCTCATGGGTATGTGTGCAATCGCCAAACCGGCACGCGCGCGATGCCTCAACAATCTCGGGGAAGGCGCGCGCCAGACCCCGCTCGTGACCCACGAGCGGTAGGCTGCGCAGGCCCGGGGCATCGGCGATCACACCGGCGTCGCCCGGCAGCGCCACCATCACGCGCGCGACGGTAGTGTGACGGCCCTGGTCGTCGCGTTCGCGCACACCGCCGGTCGCCAACGTATCGTGGCCCAGCAGTGCATTGAGCAGCGTCGACTTGCCGGCACCCGACTCGCCCAGAATCATGGCGCAGCTCCCGGCAGGCACGCAGGCACGGACCTCGTCCAGGCCGCGGCCCTCGGCAGAAGACGTCACGATCACGCGCACGTCCGGGCCCACTAGGCGGCGCACGCGGTCCAGATCGCGCTCGAGCTCCTCGGCATCGCAGCGGTCAGCTTTGGTGAGCACCACCACCGGCTCGGCATCGCAGTCGAGCGCCAACACCAGCGAGCGCGCCACGCGGTCGAGCAGCACCTCACCGGCACCGAGCGCCTGCACGATTAGCACGCTATCCACGTTGGAGCAGAGCACCTGGCGCTCTCCACGGGCACGGCCGCGCCAACGCTCAAAGCTCGTACGGCGCGGCAGAACGCACTCAATCACGCCCATATCGTGCCCGGGAGCGCGGCGCACCGCCACACGGTCGCCCACGGCAGGCAGCAGGACCTCGTCCTCGCCGCGCGACTTGGCAAACCCCACGGCATGCTCGGCGCGGAAGGCGTCATCGGCAGTCGCCACCAGCGGAAACCCGCGATCCAAGCGCACCACGGCGCCAAGCTGCATCTGCTCGGGCTCCTCAGCATGTGCGCAAAAGTCGTCAAATGCCGCCTGCTGAGCTTCATCGACCGGCAGGTCATCGAACGCCGGAACATCCTGCAGCGCGTCGAGTCCCGGCACGTTTGCCAGCAGCTCCTCGGCTGATGCGGGGGCCTCGGTCGCAAGCTTCCGACGACGATCGCGCTTAGCCCGCGCCCCCGTCGTCTTTTTCTTCGCTTTAGCCTTAGCCTTGCCCACAAGCGCCTCCCAGCACCATAAATCACAACTGAGCAGGTATTTTACCCACAAAAAAGAGCCGGTCGAGCAAACGCTCGACCGGCTCACACACTTTCCCTCAGCCAATGGTCCCGAGAGGCTATTCAAAGGCCCGACGCCGGGAGGGGTTTCTTCTGAGCGATCCCGCAGCGCGAAGCGCGAGGACCAGCGAAGAAGAAACCCCGCAGGCGGTCGGGCCGGTGGGAAGGATGGCCTTTCGACCTACTCCTTCTCCACAGCGCGCATGATCGCCTTGTAGATCTCCATCAGCGGAATGATCAGGAAGGCCAGGCCCAGCGCGGCGATAACGCCCTTAAGCTCAAGCGTCACAGGGCCAAAGAACATCTCGGCAAGCGTCGGCTGTACGGTCACGATCACCGTCAGCACCAGCGCCAGCGCGGCCGAAGCCCACAGCCACTTGTTCTGCTTCTTCATGCTAAACAGCGACGCACGACGGCTGCGCATATTGAAGCAGTGGAAGATCTCGACCATGTTGAGCGTGATGAAGGCCATCATCACGCCTTCCTCGTCGGCATTACCGGCGATCATATCGGCGATGTGGATGTAGCCCATGTCAAAGTACACGCCCACAAAGAAGCTCGCCAGCACCAGCACGGTGATGATCAGGCCCTGGACCACGCAGTCCAGGCCCATGTGACCGGCAAAGACGCCGTCCTTGGCGTTGCGCGGCTTGCGCTTCATGATGTCGCCCTCGGCGTCCTCCATGCCCAGTGCAAGCGCGGGGAAGCAGTCGGTGACCAGGTTCACCCACAGCAGCTGCACCGGCTGGAAGATGGTAAAGCCGATGAGCGTGGCGATAAACACCGAGAAGACCTCGGCAAGGTTGGCCGAAAGCAGGAACTGGATGACCTTGCGGATGTTGTCATAGATGCGACGGCCCTCTTCGCAGGCGCCGATGATGGTGGCGAAGTTGTCGTCGGCGAGCACCATGTCGGCGACGTTCTTGGTAACGTCGGTGCCGGTGATGCCCATACCCACGCCGATATCGGCGGACTTGATGCTGG
>ERZ857882.2919-NODE-2919-length-16904-cov-6.748650_pt1 | contig 16904 bp, 12 predicted proteins | sample MGYA00519697_ERZ857882 | MGnify/ENA primary metagenome ERZ857882 (study PRJEB31778, sample SAMEA3449373) | human gut metagenome | biome: human gut; feature: human-associated habitat; material: faeces | place: United Kingdom | collected 2010/2012 ...
CCTGCCCACCCACGGCTTCGACGCGGGTCACGCGGGCCCCAACGATTACACCGATCCTCGGGGCAAGTGCAAAATTTCGTCCGACGTACGCTTTGCCAAGACCAAGTGGAAGTATGCGGGCGCGCCCTTCGCGTGGTATGTGTTCCCCGAAGGCGAAAAGACCATGCTGCACTGCTCGCAGCAGACGGGCAAGTTCCAGTTCGTGGCCGCCCAGATTGAGGCCGTGCACACCGACCACTTCCTGGCGACCTATTCCCACAGCCATTTCCGCCCCGTGGGCGAAAGCTGCACCGAGCTGTTCACCAAGCTGCTCCGGCAGGGCGTGACCCAGCACTACGGCATCGTGGACGGCAACGTGCAGGCTGAGCTGCAGGATCTGGCCATGATGATGAATTTCGAATTTGAGCGCGTGTAAGTGCTGAAAAAGAACGACCCGAGGAATCAAAAAGGAGAGACGACCATGGAACGGATGCAGAAAATCGGAACCCTTCCCCTTCGCAGCGCTGCCCAGGTGGGCCCCTCCCGTATCGGCATCGGCTTTGAAAAGCTGGATCGCAAGGTGTTCGAGCCGGAAAAGGCCTATGATCTGGTGGCCGCTACCGGCGTACACTACGTGCGGCTCCAGTCCGGCTGGCAGCGCACGGAAACCGAAAAAGGCAAATACGACTTCGCGTGGCTGGATGATATCGTGGATCAGATCATCGCCCGGGGCATGGAGCCGTGGATCGACCTGTGCTACGGCAACGAGCTTTACACTCCCATGGCGAAGGAATACTTCGGCGCGGTGGGCTGCGCGCCCATCGCTACCGAGGAGGAGCGGGAGGGCTGGCGGCGCTACGTCAAGGCCGTCGTGACCCGCTACCGCGGCAAGGTGAAGTGGTACGAGATCTGGAACGAGCCGGACGGCCAGTGGTGCTGGAAAACCGGCGTAAGCCCCGAGGAATACGGCGATTTCGCGCTGGCCACGGCTCGGGCCATCCACGAGGCCGACCCGGAGGCCAAGGCCATCGCGGGCGTGCTGTGCTATGTGAATCTGCCCTATTGCAAGCGGATGCTGGACCGGGGCGTGGCGGCGGAGGCCGACGCGGTCTCCTTCCACCGCTATAACGCCAACGAGCTGGACGCGCTGAACGAAATGCAGGCCCTGCGAGCCCTGCTCGACCGCTACAATCCCAAGGTGCAGATCATTCAGGGCGAAAGCGGCACCCAGTCCGATTCCCGGGGCGCGGGTGCTCTGCGGGGCGGCGCGTGGACGCCCCTCAAGCAGGCCAAGTACCTGCTGCGCCACCGGCTGATCGACCTGTCCACCAATATGGTGTTCACCTCCCATTTTTCCGCCATGGACATGATCGAGGCCCTGAACGGCAAGGTAGGGGATAAGGCCTCCTATCTGGATTTCGGCTATTTCGGCGTGATTCAGGCCGACTTCAACGAGGAAGGGCTGGCCACCGGCGAGTACACGCCCAAGCCGTCCTACCGGGCGCTGCAGCATCTGTGCGCCCTGTTTGACGGAAAGGCGCAGCCGGAGCAGCTGCCCGTCCGCCGGGTGGTGAATCCCTCTCCCCGCGTGTTCGACAAGGACGCTTCCGACAGCCGTCTGGTGATGCTGGGCTTCCGCCGCGGAAACGGCACGGCGCTGGCTTATTGGGAGGCCGCCGACCTGATGCGGGAGACCTTCGACAGTACTGTCAGCTTCCAGCTGGCGGGCGTGAAGGACGCGCCCCGTCTGGTCGATCTGATGACCGGCGACGTGTATCAGGTGCCTGAAACGCTGGTGAAGCGGGACGATCTGGGCAATGTTGTGGAGCTGGTGAACCTGCCCCTGACCGACAGCCCCCTGCTTTTGATGTTCGGCGATTTTGACGACTGAGGTGGATGCTCCCATGACGAATGGCAATATTCTGGTGCTGGACGTAGGCGGCAGCTTCCTCAAATACGGCGTGGCAGACCAGCGGGGCGCGCTGCTTCCCGGCAGCGTGGGCGAAGCGCCCGCCCGGGCGGACGAATCGCCGGAGAAGGTCTATGAAGCCTTCGGTGAGGTGATCCGCCGGGCGCTGGAGACCGCGCCGCTGGCCGGAGCCTGCGCCTGCTTCCCCGGCCCCTTCGACTACACCGAGGGCGTATTCCGGATGAAGCATAAATTTCAGGCACTGTACGGCTGCTCCATCCTGCCGCCCTTCGAACGGGCAGGACTTCCCGTCCGCTTCCTGCATGACTCCACTTCCTACATTTTGGGCGAAGTTTCCGACGGAACGCTGCAGGGGACGCAAAACCCCTGCTGCGTCATGCTGGGCACGGGGCTGGGATTTTCCATGATGAAGGACGGCAAAGTCCTGATCGATCAGACCCAGACTCCGGCACTGGCCCTGTGGTGCGCTCCCTTCCGGGAGGGCATCGCCGAGGACTATGTATCCACCCGGGCCATTCAGGCCGCCTATGGTCAGCCCCTTTCCGTTAAGGATATCGCGGGCCGGGCCCGTCAGGGGGACGAACAGGCCCTCCGGGCTTTCCGGCTGGCGGGCGAAGCCCTGTCGGAGCTGATGGAGATCATCGACCGGCGCTTCCATCCCGACAAGCTGGCGCTGGGCGGACAGATCGCCCGCTCCGCCGACCTTCTGCAGCTGAAACTGCCCTTCCCGTGGGAAGTGTCCCACCATCTGGACGACGCGGCCCTGCGGGGTGCGGCCTATTACGCCCTGCGCACTCGGGAAGAATGCACCGAGGTGCTGCCCAAAATTTCCCTTTGATTTTTTCTAACTTACCATACAGGAGGAAGAACCCATGAGTTTTATGTTCCATCCCTATCCCTACGTGGATCCCGATGCGGTCAATCCCATTCACGCCCCCGAGTCCGTGAAGAACGGGCTGGTCAAAGGCCCCCAGTCCGTGGCGAAGGAGATCGCCCGGCAGCTGCGCCTGCGCGACCTCGGGGGAATCGTCATCATCGACTTCATCGACCTGCACAAGGCGCAGAACAAGCAGGCGCTGTTCGACGAGATGGTGAAGCTGATGGCCACCGACAGGGCCAAGCACACGGTGCTGCCGCTCACGAAATTCGGCCTGATGCAGATCACTCGTCAGCGGGTGCGTCCCGTGGCCGTCGAGAGCGTTTCGGACGTCTGCCCGACGTGCAACGGTTCGGGCAAGATCGAACCTACGGTGCTGCTGGACAAGAAGATCGAGAACCAGATTTCGTTCCTCACGCAGGACCGCGGACACAAATTCATCAAGCTGGTCGTCAGTCCTTACGTGGCGGCGTTCCTCCGAAAGGGCCTCTGGTCGCTGCGCCGCCGCTGGGAGTGGAAGTACAAGGTGCGCCTTGAGATCGCCGAGGACCAGAGCATCGGGATCGTCGAGATCCACTACCATGACAAAAAGGATAACGACCTTATAACCAAATAAGGCATGGCAACCGCCCGCGAGCAGCTGGCGCAGTTCGCCGCCGGGTCGAAAGCCCTCGGCAGACTGTGCCGCGAATATAAAAACAGGAGTGCTACCGTCCACCTCGAAGAGCTGGTCGGCGGCGCTCTTTCGTTTTATGCCGCGGCGGCCGTGGCCGAATCCGGGGGCGTGCATGTCTTTGTCGCCGAGGATCGTGACGCCGCAGCCTACCTTCTGAACGACTTCTACAACCTGCTGGACGAACGGCAGGTTTACTTCTTTCCCTCGTCGTGGAAGCGTTCGGCGGCCTATGGCGCCGAGGATGCGCAGGGCGTGGTGCAGCGCACGGCGACGATGCACGCCGTGCGGAATTTCTCGGGGAAGGGCTACCTGGTGGTCTGCACCTGCCCCGAGGCGCTGGCCGAGCGGGTCGCCGACGCCGAAGCCCTGCAACGGGAGACGATCACCGTGAGGGTCGGCGACCGGATTTCGATCGAGGTGCTGGAGCAGGCGCTTGTCGATGCTTCGTTTACGCGCGTGGATTTCGTCTACGAGCCTGGCCAGTACTCGGTGCGCGGCGGTATCGTCGACGTCTTCTCCTATTCGGAGAGCAAACCCTACCGACTGGATTTCTTCGGCGACGAGGTCGACTCGATCCGGCGGTTCAACATTTCGAGCCAGCTGTCGTCGGACAGGCTGGAGCGCGTGGAGATCATCCCCGACCTGAACGCCGGGACGCCCGCCGCGGCGAAGGTCTCCTTCGCGCGGTTTGCGGGCGCGGAGGCTTCCTGGTGGTTCTACGACGCCGATTTCGTGTTGCGGAGGGTCAACGACATCCGCCGCAGGACGCTCTCGGACATGGAGCATCCCGATGAGATCGACTCGCTGCTGACGAGCCGCAACTCGCTCGTGGCCGACCTTTCCGGAAGCCGGATTTTCCTGCTGCGCGACAATCTTCCCGAGCGGCCCGCGGCCGCAACGGTGAAGTTCGCGACGTCGCCCCAGCCGAAATTCAATAAAAATTTCGAGATGCTGGCCGACGACATGATCCGGGGTGCGCTGCGGGGTTACGATACCTATATACTTTCGGAGAACAAGGCGCAGGTCGAGCGTCTCGAAAATATTTTCCACCAGATCGGCCGCGGACAGGCCGTCGTGCGGTCGCTGTCGACGACCCTGCACGAGGGGTTCGTGGACAACGACCTGAAACTGTGCCTCTACACCGACCATCAGATTTTCGACCGCTACCAGCGTTACCGCATCAACGGCGAGATCCGGCGCGACGAGCAGATGACCGTCGCCGAGCTGAACCAGCTGCGCCCGGGCGACTACGTGGTGCATATCGACCACGGCGTGGGCCGTTTCGACGGGCTGGTGAAGATCGCCGCGGGCGACGGACGCATGCAGGAGGCGATCAAGCTGGTCTACAAGGACGGCGACGTGCTCTTCGTCAATGTCCACTCGCTGCACCGCATCTCGCGCTACAAGTCGGGCGACGGCGAGCCGCCGAAGGTCTACAAACTGGGCAACGGCGCCTGGCAGAAGCTGAAGAACGCCACCAAGAAGGCCGTCAAGGACATTTCGCGCGAACTGATCGCCCTCTACGCCAAACGCAAGGCCTCGAAGGGCTACGCCTTCTCGCACGACAGCTATTTGCAGCACGAGCTGGAGGCGTCGTTCCGCTGGGAGGACACTCCCGACCAGCAGTCGGCCACGGCGGCCATCAAGAAGGACATGGAGTCGGATCAGCCGATGGACCGGCTGGTGTGCGGCGACGTGGGCTTCGGAAAGACCGAGGTGGCGATCCGCGCGGCGTTCAAGGCCGCTGTCGACGGCAAGCAGGTCGCCGTGCTGGTTCCGACGACGATCCTCGCCTTGCAGCACTACCGCTCGTTCACCGAGCGTCTGCGCGATTTCCCGGTGAGGGTGGAGTACATCAACCGCACCAAATCCACGAAGGAGGTCAGCCAGATCCGCGAGGACCTCGCCTCGGGGAAGATCGACATCCTGATCGGCACGCACAAGATGCTGGGCAAGCAGATCGTGTTCCGCGACCTGGGGCTGCTGATCATCGACGAGGAGCAGAAATTCGGCGTCGCCGCCAAGGAAAAGCTCACCGAGATGAGCGTTTCGGTCGATACGCTGACGCTCACCGCCACGCCGATTCCGCGCACGCTGCAATTCTCGCTGATGGGTTCGCGGGACTTGTCCGTCATTTCGACCCCGCCGCCCAACCGCCAGCCGATCCTCACCGAGTCGCACGTATTCTCGGAGGAGATCATCCGCGACGCCGTCGAGGCGGAACTCGCCCGCGGCGGCCAGGTCTATTTCGTCCACAACCGCGTCGAGGACCTGCCGGCCCTCCAGGGGCTGATCACGCGCCTCTGCCCGAAGGCCCGCGTGGCCGTCGGGCACGGCAAGATGCCGGCCGAGCAGCTGGAGAAACTCATCATGGACTTCATCTACGGGGAATTCGACGTGCTGGTGTCGACGACCATCGTCGAGAACGGCATCGACATTCCCAACGCCAATACGATCATCGTCGACAACGCCCAGAACTTCGGTTTGAGCGACCTGCACCAGCTGCGCGGCCGCGTGGGGCGTTCGAACCAGAAGGGCTACTGCTACCTGCTTTCGCCGCCCGACGAACTGCTGTCGTCCGACGCGCGGCGGCGTCTGCGGGCCATCGAGGAGTTTTCCGACCTGGGTTCGGGGTTCAACATCGCCATGCAGGACCTCGACATCCGCGGCGCGGGCAACCTGCTGGGCGCCGAGCAGAGCGGGTTCATCGCCGACATCGGTTTCGAGACCTACCAGAAGATTATGAACGAGGCGGTGGCCGAACTGCGTGCCGAGGGGCTTCATGTCCCGGGCTTGAGCGACGGGGAGCAGGAGGTCGTGGAGCAGATGCGTTTCATCGACGACGCGCACATCGACATCGAGGTCGAGGCCGCGCTGCCCGACGCCTACGTTTCGCAGCAGGCCGAACGCCTGAAACTCTACCGCGAACTCGACTCGACGAAGGACGAGGAGGCTTTGCAGGCCTTCGAGAGCCGTCTTGCGGACCGCTTCGGTCCCCTGCCGCGCGCCGCGAAGGAGCTGTTGAACGTCGTGCGCCTGCGCTGGGAGGCCATTCGTCTGGGCATGGAGCGCGTGAAGGTCAAGAACGGGCTGATGATCGTGCATTTCGTGGGCGAGGAGAACTCGCCTTTCTACAAGAGCGAGGCCTTTATGACCCTGTTGCAGCGGGTTACGCAGCGGCCCGACCGATTTGTGCTCAAACAGCACAATAATCGGTTGGCGATGACCGTTAGGAATGTCAAAGACGTGGAAGACGCATACAAAACGCTGCAGCAGCTTTGAATCTGATCGTAGACATAGGCAACACCCTTGTCAAGTTGGCCGTTTTTGACGGCGGACGGATCGTCGCCCAGCGCTGCGTGGAGCGGCTGCATCCGTCGATGCTCGGCGAGTTGCTGGAGGGCCGCAGGGCCGCGAAGGCCGTCGTCGCCTCGACGCGCGGCGAAGCGGACGACGTGATCGAAACGGTCAGACCCTATGCGGATTACCTGCTGGAATTCACCTCGCAGACCCCCGTGCCGGTTGCCAACGCCTACCATACGCCCGAGACGCTGGGCCGCGACCGGCTGGCCGCCGCCGTGGGCGCCACGGTGCTTTACCCGGGGCGCAACGTGCTGATCGTCGATTTCGGCACGGCCGTCACGATCGACCTGGTGACGGCCGACAACACGTTCCGCGGCGGGTGCATTTCGCCGGGGATGAAAACCCGTTTTCGGGCGCTCCACGACTACACGGCCTGCCTGCCGCTGTGCGGTCCGACCGAAAGCGGGGAGTTGCAGGGGCTAACCACCGAAGAGGCCATCCGCCTGGGGGTGATGAACTCGCTGACCTTCGAAATTGAGGGCTATATGGCCCGGATGGAGAAAAAAATCGACGATTTATGCGTAATTTTTACCGGCGGGGACGCGAAATACTTTGCGAAAAGAATTAAAAACACGATATTTGCAAATTGTAATCTGGTCTTTTGCGGATTGGATCGAATTTTAGAGTACAATGCAAGTGAAGAACACCTTGATTAAGCTGGTTGTCGCGGCTGCAGCGATGTTTCCTTTTGCCGTTTCGGCCCAGACAAGCAGTATTAACGCATTCTCGCCCTATACGATGTACGGCATCGGCGAACAGAATACCCCCGGTACGCTGCAGATGCGCTCGATGGGCGGTGCGGGTGTGGCCATGCGTTCGGTGAGTACGGTCAACCTGCTCAACCCCGCGGCTTACAGCGCGGCTCCGCAGAAGACTTTCCTTTTCAACTTCGGGTTGGAGGGGCAGAACTACTACAACGCCCAGACGGTCGGAGGCGTCGGGAAACGGACGGCCTACAACACGTTCAACTTTCACGACATCGCTTTCCAGATGCCGGTGGCGAAGCGGCTGGGACTCGGTTTCAGCCTCACGCCTTACAGTTCGGTGGGTTACAGGACCAAGTATTATCACGAATACGATCCCGAAGACCCCATTTACGCCAACGTCGGCAATATTCAGTACAACTACCAGGGCGAGGGCGACGTGACGGAGGTCAAGGTCGGCCTGGGCTGGGAGCCGTTCAAGAATTTTTCGGTGGGTATCGCCGCACAGTATTACTGGGGCGACATCGACCGTACGTTCGTGATGACCCCGACCGCCATTACGGGCGAGGGAACCTTCACCTCGACGGTGGGGCAGGACAATTACAGCATTTCGAGCATCAAGGGGCAGGTCGGCGTGCAGTGGAACGCGATTCTGAACGCGAAGCGCATCCTGACCTTCGGCGCGACGTACGACTTCGGCGGCGACCTGAACCCGGAGGTGACGAAAAAACTCTATATCGGCGACCTGTACAACACGGTCGTCAAGGGCGATACGACGCACCTGAAGCTGGTGCTGCCCCGGCAGCTGGCCGTGGGGGCCTATTACCAGACCGGCAGGTGGGCCGTCGGCGTGGATTATGTGTTCCAGAACTGGGGCGGCCGCAACTCGGGCTACGAGATGACGGGAACCAGCGGCAGCGGGGAGAACAAGACGGAATACAAGGTGGCCTACACTAATACGAGCACGATCAAGATGGGTGTGGAATACACCCCGAACCGTTACGATGCGCGTCACTTCCTCAAACGCTGGTCCTACCGTGCGGGTTTCCGCTACGGAGCCTACAACCAGACGTTCAACGGGGACAAGCTCGCGCAGTACGCCGTGACGGCGGGCATCGGCATTCCGGTGAGGCGCGGTGCCTTCTCGGCCATCGACATCGGCGTCGAGTACGGTCGCCGCGGTTACAACATCGCCGACCGCCTGGGGCTGGTCCGGCAGCAGTATTTCAAGTTTGCGATCGGCTTCACGCTCTTCGCGGGACAGATGGAGAACGGCGAATATTGGTTCATGCGCTCCAAGTTCGATTGATGTGACAGGCAAGCAAAAATAAAAGATAGAAACACAAAAATTAATCTGACCGATGAAAAACGTTAAATTTCTGCTTTCTGCTGCGTGTGCGCTTTTTGCAGTCGCAGCGATGGCACAGCAAGATTTCAGTGATCCGAAGTACGCGGTCTGGGGTGACACTCCTCAGGAGCGGGAGCAGAACATTCTGAACAGCAACTTCCTCAAGGAGTCGCTCGACAACAAGGATTACAACGCTGCCGCGCATTACCTCAAGGAGCTGCTCGACAAATGTCCGAAGGCTTCGCAGAATACCTTCGTGCGCGGCATCACGCTTTATAAGAACAAGATCGCGCGCGCCAAGAGCATCGCCGAGAAAAACACCTACACCGACTCGCTGATGATCGTTTACGACCTGCGCAACGAGTATTTCGGCGACCATCCCAAGTACGGCACGCCCTATATCCTCGACCGCAAGGCCCGTGAGTATCTGATGTACAAACCCGCCGACCGCAAGGGTATCCGCGAAGCGTTCCGCGCAGCCATCGAGGCCGGCGGCGACAACACCGATCCCGAGACCGTCGTGGCCTATTTCTCGAACCTCTGCGACGATTACAGAAATACCGACGAGGTGATGCCCGACGAGATCATCGCCGAGTACGACCTTCTGACGCCGTTCTTCGAGAAGAACCCCGCTGCCGCCGAGTACAAGAGCCAGTTCGACGCTGCGTTCGGATTGAGCGGCGCCGCAAGCTGCGAGAATCTCGAAAGACTCTTCAAGGGCAAGCTGGCCGCCGCTCCCGACGACGAGGCGCTGCTTTCGCAGGCCGTGGCTCTGATGTCGCGCGCCAAGTGCGACGGTGATTTCTACTTCTCGATCGCCGAGAAATACTATCAGGTGAAGCCTTCGTCGGAGACGGCCATGTTCCTGGCCCAGGCTTTCCAGAACAAGAAGGACTATGCAAAGGCGAAGACCTACCTGAACGAGGCGCTGGATGTCGAGAAAGACCCCGCCGAGCGTCAGAAACTGCTCGTGCGCATCGCGCTGGTGGGCCTCGTGTCCAACGACATTCCGGGCGCTGCCGCCGCTGCGCGCCAGGCCCGCGACCTGGACCCCGAGGACGGCGTTCCGTACTTCATCCTGGCGCAGTGCTATGCTTCGTCGGCAGGTTCGTGCGGCGGTTTCGCCGGTCTGGCGACCTATTGGGCCGCTTACGATACGATGGCCAAGGCGGTCGAACTGCTCCCGGCCGATTCGGAGTACATGGAGCACGCCAAGAGTTCCCTCGGTAAGTTCCGTTCGGTTTTCCCCAGCTCGGAGGAGTGCTTCTTCAACGAGTTGCAGGAGGGTGCGCGCTATACGGTGACCTGCGGAACGGCCGCCGGTATCACCACCACCGTCCGTGCCCGCTAAAAAACACGCTCCCGACAGGCTTCGATGGGAAAACGCATGACAAGAACGATCAGGGTAGCACTCTCCGTGACGGGGAGTGCTATCTTGCTATTCTCGTGTGCGGACAAGGATGCGGGCCGCGCGTCGGCTTCCGAGGAGACGATGATGACCGAATACAGCGAGGACCTTTCGGTCGTGATGTCGCAGAACGGCCGCCGGTCGTACCATTTCGTCACGCCGCTGCTCGAAGGTTATTCGCTGGCCCGCGAACCTTACCGCGAATTCCGCAAGGGCGTGAAGATCACTACCTACCAGAACGATTCGCTGACCACGGTGGACGCCGTGCTGACGGCCAACTACGCCATCTATTACGAGAACCGCGAACTGTGGGAGGCCAAGGGCAACGTCGTCGTCGAGAAATCCGACGGCAAAACCCTCTACACCCAGCAGTTGTTCTGGAATGCGCGGACCAAGAAAATCTATTCGAACGTCGATTCGAAGATCGTGCAGAACAACGGCCGCGATGTCTTCATCGGCGAAGGTTTCGAATCGGACGAGGAGTTCAAGGACTGGCGTTTTCGCCGCATGAAGGGCCGTATGGAGGTCGAGATGAAGCAGAGCGCCGACTCCGCGGCCACGGATTCCACGTCCGTGCGCCCGGTTCCGAAACCCTCCGACAGCCGGCCCTCCGACAGCCGGTCCGCCGTCCGGACGCCCGAATCCGGGAGGGCCGCTGATGGGCCTGTGGCCGCTCCGGCCCGGGAGATTCCCGCCGGACCGGCTGAAAGGCAGGTCGGAAGACCCGAGGCGGAAGTTGAGCGCCGGCCGCTGAAAATGCTGGACGGCTCCCGGGAGGAGCAGGTTTCCGTCGAACCCAAACTCAAAAACTGAAAGCGATGCTCACCACCGTCGTCCTGATTGTCGTAATGCTGTTGCTGTCGGCTTTTTTCTCGGGGATGGAGATTGCCTTTACGAGCAAGAACCGTCTCAAGCTGGAGATCGACCGCAAGCAGAACCGCATGTTCGACCAGATTGCCGAGGTTTTCGCCCGCCATCCGGGGCAGTATATCACCACGATCCTCGTGGGCAACAACATCGCACTGGTCGTCTATTCGCTGGCGATGTCGCTGCTTCTGCGCAGCATCTATGCCTCGCTGGGGTGGGAGCAGCTCGCCCGGAGCGGCTCGGTCGCCGTGGACACCGCCGTTTCGACGGTCATCATCATCTTCTTCGCCGAGTTTCTCCCTAAGTCGATTTTCAGGAACAATCCCAATTTCTATTACCGCGCGCTGGCGCCGGTGATCTATTTTTTCTACATCGTCCTCTATCCGGTGGCGCGTTTCACGACGCTGCTTTCCCACGGCATTCTGCACCTTCTGGGCCGCCGCGTCGAGGAGCGGAACATCACTCCGAGTTTCGACCGCGAGGACCTTGCGGCGCTGCTCGACACGAACAGCCCGGAGCAGCATTCGGAACCGGACAACGAGCTGAAACTCTTCCAGAACGCGCTGGATTTCGCCGACCTGCGCGTCAGGGACTGCATGGTTCCGCGTGTGGACGTCGAGGCCGTGGACATCGACGACACCTCGATCGAACAGCTCACGGCGCGTTTCGTCGACTCGAAATATTCGCGTATCTTCGTCTGGCGCAAGTCGATCGACAACATCGTGGGCTACGTCAATTCGAAAAGCCTTTTCACGCGGCCCCGGCAGATCGCCGACGTGATGATGGAGGTCAATTTCGTGCCCGAGACCATGCCTTTGCAGCTGATGCTGGAGAATTTCATCAAGCACCGTTCGAACATCGCCGTCGTGATCGACGAATTCGGCGGCACGGCGGGCGTCATTTCGCTCGAAGACGTGCTGGAGCAGATTTTCGGCGAGATCGAGGACGAGCACGACATTCCGGACCTCACCGAAAAGCAGGTCGGCCCCGACGAGTATGTTCTCTCGTGCCGCCTGGAGGTGAAATACCTGAATGAAAAATACAACCTCGGCATCGAGGAGAGCAAGGAATACGACACGCTGGCCGGTTTCATCATCTTCAATTACGAGGGTATTCCCACCGCCGGGGAGACGGTTTTCATCGGCGGCCTGCAATTGCGGATTCTCCGTACGACGCGTTCGCGCATCGAACTGGCGCGGGTGAAGAAATTGTAGCGTGGGCCGGATTCCGCCGCCTTTCCGGTAAATTCCCGTCCCGGCGGGGATTAGGGGGGGCGAAGCGTGCGTATATTTTTACTTTTATTCTGTTCTTTTTACAATTAATTTTACTACCTTTGGCTGATAATTCGAAACAATACGAATAATTAACAATTTATATGGCAAGTTTAAACACTTTACGAACCAAGTTCGGCATCGTGCTTTCGATCATCATCGCACTGGCCCTCTTGGCATTCATCCTCTCTCTGAAGACTGAAATGGGCTTCTCGGGCAACGACCCGCGTGTCGGTGTGATCGACGGCGAGAAGATCAACTATTCGGAGTACTACGACCAGTACGAGACAATCAAGTCGCAGAACAACATGCAGGAGAGCGACGAGCAGCAGTCGGCCATGCTGGCCAATGCCGCCTGGCAGGCGCTGATCGCCAAGCACGTGTTGACGCCCGGTTTCGACCGGATGGGACTTCGCGTCACCGAGCCGGAGCGTCTGGCGATGGTCAGCGGACAGCATCCTTCGCAGGCTTTCTACAATGCTTTCGCCGATCCCCGCACGGGCGAGTACAGCGTGGCTGCCATCAGCCAGTTCCTCGCACAGGCCGAGACCAACCCCGAGGCGGCCAATGCCTGGGCGCAGCTCAACGAGCAGGCCCGTCTGGAGCGCGAGGTGCAGAAGTACTTCGGACTGGTGAAGGGCGGCGTTTACGTCAATTCGCTGGAGGTCGCCCGCGGTGTCGAGGCCGCCAACAAGTCTTTCTCGGGCAAGTGGGCCGGCAAGAAGTTCTCGGCCGTTCCCGATTCGCTCGTCAAGGTGTCGTCGGGTGATGTGAAGGCTTACTACAACAGCCATAAGAACCAGTTCAAGCAGACCCCGTCGCGTACGATTTCGTATGTCGTATTCGAGGTCTCCCCCACGGACAACGACCTGCTGGCGCTTGAGAAGAGCGTGACGGAGGTGGGCCGGGAGTTCGCCGCCGCCGAGGAGGTGAAGACCTTCGTCCGCGCCAATCGCAACGGCAAGATCGCCGACAGCTACGTTTCCGCCGCACAGCTCTCCGACGAGGAGGCCAAGGCGCTGATGGCGGGCGAGATGTACGGTCCCGTGCTGAAGAACAACGAGTGGACGATGTCCCGCGCGCTCGATTCGAAGATGGTTCCCGACTCGGTGGGCGTACGTCATATCGTGCTGCCCTATGCGCAGGAGGCGCTTGCCGACAGCCTGCTGACGGTGCTGAAGAAGGGGGGCGATTTCGCGCAGACCGCTGCCCGTTATTCGGTTTACGACGCTACGGCCGCCAACGGCGGTGAAGTGGGAGTGCTGCCTTTCTCGGCCTTCACGGGCGAGTTCGCCGCCGCTTTGGCCAATGCCAGACAGGGCGACATCGTGAAGATCGCTTCGGGCGACGCCATCCAGCTGATGCAGGTATACCGTGCCGACAAACCTTCGAAACACGTGCAGGTGGCTACGATCACCTATCCCGTGGAGGCTTCGGCCGCCACGCGCCGCGACGTGCACAACCAGGCCGGTTCGTTCATGGTCAACGCCAAGGGTTCGGCCGCCGCATTCGCAGATGCCGCTTCGACGGCTGCCGTGACGCCCCGCGTGGCTGCGATCGCCCAGGGCGACCGTACGATCCGCGGCCTTGAGGATTCGCGCGAGGTGGCCCGCTGGGCCTACGGAGCGAAGGAGGGCGACCTTTCGGCGATCTTTAACGTAGGCAAGGACTACGTGATTGCCACGTTGACCGAGATCGACGACAATGAGTACGCACCGCTGAATAAGGTTTCGGCCCAGATCCGTTCGCAGCTTCTTCGCGACAAAAAATACGATTATATCGTCAAGAGCCTTTCGGGTTCGACCCTCGCCGAGCAGGCTGCAAGTCTCGGCTCGGAGGTGGAGGACTTCTCCGATGTGACTTTCGGTTCGTTCTACGTGAACGGCGTGGGCATGGAGCCTCGTCTGGTGGGCGCCATCGCATCGGCCGAGAAGGGCGCCCTGTCGGCTCCCGTGAAGGGACTTTCGGGCGTCTATGTCTTCGAGGTCGGGGATGTCAAGATCGACGACAAGCAGACCGCCGAAGGCGAGAAAGTTCGTGCCCAGGCCATGGCCGAGGGCATGGCCCAGCAGTTCGCCATCCCGGCTATCCAGCAGATGGCCAAGATTCAGGACCTGCGCGGCAAGTACTTCTAAACGATTGATTTTACGGTGCATCTTTGCACTTGCTCCCGCAGGGCGCGAATGGGACGTACTCCGGTACACCCATCCGCGCTCTGCTTCGTTTAAAAAACCGGCAGCTCTTACCGCAAAGATTGAAAATTAGCGGAGAATTCTCTGCGCAGTCCGGCTTTTTTCGTATCTTTAGAGGCGTAACGGCTCTTTTAGCAGCCGGAGGCCCTGTCAAACCAGGTGCAATCCGGTTTCGGAGCCGTCCGGTCATTTATTGTCTTCGTAATAGGATAAATAAATATTCGCCATGAACAACTTCATCTATCACAATCCTACCAAACTGGTTTTCGGCAAGGGCCAGATCGCCCGTCTGCCGAAGCTCATTCCCGCCGGAAAACGCATCATGCTGACCTTCGGCGGCGGAAGCGTCAAGCGTAACGGTGTCTACGATCAGGTCGTCGCCGCACTCGAAGGCCGCGATCTGGTCGAGTTCTGGGGCATCGAGGCGAATCCGTCGGTCGAGACCCTGCGCGAAGCCATTGCGCTGGGCAAAGAGCGGAAGGTGGACTTCTTGCTGGCTGTCGGCGGCGGGTCGGTCATCGACGGTACGAAACTCATCGCTGCGGGCCTTCTCTACGACGGCGATGCATGGGACATCGTGCTCAAGGGGCAGGCCGGCAAGACCGTGCCGCTGGCTACGGTCCTCACCATGTCGGCCACGGGTTCCGAGATGAACTCCGGGGCGGTCATTTCGCGCTACGAGACCAAGGAAAAATATGCTTTCTACGGCGATTATCCGGTCTTCTCGATCCTCGATCCCGAGACGCTCTATTCGCTGCCGAAGCGTCAGGTAGCCTGCGGACTTGCGGATACTTTCGTGCATGTGCTGGAGCAGTATATGACTACGCCCCATCAGTCGCGGCTGATGGACCGCTGGGCCGAAGGCATCCTGCATACGGTGGTCGAAATCGCTCCCAAAGCGCTGGCGGACGAGCGCGATTACGACACGATGTCGGAATACATGCTTTCGGCGACGCTGGCCCTGAACGACATGATCCGTATGGGCGTGACGCAGGACTGGGCGACGCACATGATCGGCCACGAGCTGACGGCGCTGCACGGCTTGACGCACGGCGCGACGCTGGCCATTGTCATCAACGGTACGCTGCGCGTGCTGCGCGGGCAGAAACGCGGCAAACTGCTGCAATACGGCGAGCGTATCTGGGGCATTGCCGGCGGTTCGGAGGAGGAGCGCATCGACCGTACGATTGCGGCCAACGAGGCGTTCTTCCGTTCGCTGGGCCTCTCGACACGCCTTTCGGAGGAGGGTATCGGCGAAGAGACCATCGCCGAGATCGAACGCCGCTTCACGGCTGCGGGCGATCGGTTCGGCGAGGCGCAGAACGTCGACGGCGCCATGGCCCGCCGGATTCTGGAGGCCTGCCTGTGATCCCATTGCCGGCTGCCGAAAGAACAATCCCCGCAACCTCGGTTGCGGGGATTGTTTGTCATGGAACGCGGGTTTATTCGTCCACCCCGAATGTCGAAACGTTGAGACTGCCCAGCGCATCGACCGTGATGCCGTATTCTCCGGTCTCGACGCCTTTCAGGATGATGAGGTAGGAGCTGCTTCCGAACCGGCGCGAGGTGAAGGGCTGCCGTTCCAGCGTGTTGCGCTGCTGGTCGCCGAAGGTTCCGACCGACGCGTATTCGGCGATCCGCATCTTCTTCTTGACCTTGAACCGGAAGACGCTGATCACCGACATCGGGTCGATCAGGTTGTCCGGAACGCGGATGATAAAGGCGATGCCGTCGCTCTTCCGGAACCGGACGGGGGACTGCGCGCCTTTCAGCGTCATTTCGTCGATGTGGTTCTTTCCGATGCCGAACAGTTTCTGCCCGGTGGACGAGCGGTGGCGGGGAGCCAGGCTCTCCTGGACGAGCTGCTCGGTTCTGTTGTCGGGCCGGATAGCCAGTGCCTGGCCGATGAATTCGGGTTCGGGGAATGTCAGGGCGCTGTCGGTCCGGGTTGCGGAGGGTTCCGGTGCGGCGGCCGCCTCCGGAGTCTGCGCCTGCGACCGGATGCAGGCACAGCAGGCAAGCAACAGAATGAGGGTTTTCTTCATGCGAATGGAACGTTGGAATGAATTTGTGTATTTCAGTCGTAAAGATAATGCAAAAACTCCCGTTCCGGTCTTTGGCGGGTGAAAAAAGTCCCTCCCGAAGTGCTCCGGAACAAAAAACGCCCCGGTCTTGCGACCGCGGCGTTTCTCTTGTCGGAGCCGGGAATTTACTCGGCGAGCAGGATTTCGAGGATCTTGATGGCTGCCGTGGCGATCGGCGTACCGGGGCCGAAGATGGCGGCGGCGC
>ERZ857882.2924-NODE-2924-length-16878-cov-3.145218_pt1 | contig 16878 bp, 18 predicted proteins | sample MGYA00519697_ERZ857882 | MGnify/ENA primary metagenome ERZ857882 (study PRJEB31778, sample SAMEA3449373) | human gut metagenome | biome: human gut; feature: human-associated habitat; material: faeces | place: United Kingdom | collected 2010/2012 ...
TGCCCGCAGCCGCACGTGCTTTGTTCGCACCGATCATAAGGTTTCTCCGGGGCACAAAAAAACCGGAACCGACAGGTCGGTTCCGGTTTTTGCCTATTTTAAAGCGATAACGGCGCCCTTAGGCTTCCGTTACGGGGATTACGCTGACAACAGACTTGTCGCCCTGCTTTTTCTGGAAGGTAACCACTCCGTCCGCTTTGGCGAACAGGGTGTGGTCGCGTCCCATGCCGACGTTCTGTCCTGCGTAGTGTTTGGTGCCTCTCTGGCGTACGATGATGTTGCCGGCTACGGCAGCCTCTCCGGAGAAGATCTTCACGCCCAGGCGTTTGCTTTCCGAATCACGGCCGTTCTTGGAACTACCGACTCCTTTCTTGTGTGCCATCTCTTATCTCTGTTTTTTTTGGTTAGACGAATTTGGTTTCCGGCCCTTTTTCTCAAGCCACGATGTCGCTGATCAGGACCTTGGTCAGATACTGACGGTGTCCGTTGAGGGTTTGGTAGCCTTTGCGGCGTTTTTTCTTGAATACCAGAACTTTTTCTCCTCTCAGGTGCTCGAGGATCTTGCCCTCTACCTTTGCGCCTGATACAGTCGGGGTGCCGATTTTTACGTCTTTGTCATCGGCCACCAGCAGTACCTTGTCGAAGGTTACCGCGCTGTCCACCTCGCCGGCCAGGCGATTGACATAGACATACTGGTCTTTTTGTACTTTGTACTGAAACCCCGCTATTTCTACGATTGCGTACATTTGTAACGGTTTGTATGGGTTGTTGAACAATGAAATTTTCCCCTTTCTTCGGGACGGCAAAGATACGTTTGCTTTGTCGAATATGCAAGTTTTTCGCGATACTTTTCGCCCCGGGTCTTAAAAGCGCCTTTTTTTGCCCCGTTCCGGGGAAAAGTCCGTACTTTTGGAATTCAAAAAAACAGCCGGAGAGAGCCCCTCGGGGCTCGAAGACAAAAAAACAGACGTGTGTTGAAAGAAAAGAAATCCCGCACCCGATTTTTCACCGGGTTGTTCCTGATGTTTTTCGCCTCGATCTCCCTCGGGGCACAACCCGCGGCCCCTTGGGTGGATCCCACGGCTTCGGTGCGGGCGTATGTGTACGTCGCCCGTCCTGCTGGGGCGGTGCGTGCCGACGTGGTGTGGCGCATGCCCTCGGACTTTCCGGGGAAAAAAGCGGAGGAAGCCTTGCGGCATGTGGCGGTGTATCGGGCCTCGGACGGGCAGCGAGTGGCCAATGTCTATGTCCGGGAAATTTCTCCCGACCGGCTGGTGATCGCCTTCGAAGCCCTCTCGGCCGGCAATTACATCCTCTATGGGGCGCCGTACGACGACCTTTCCGACCGGGCCTTCTCCCGGGCCGTCTGGACCCGGAAACACCGCCCGGAGAATTATCCCGACTTTATCCGTTTCCCGCAGGCGGAAACCCTCCAGATACAATGGCGCGATCTCCCCTCGGACGACCCTTACGCCGTCTGCGCGACAACCACCGAAGCGAACGCTTACTTTTCGCGTGCGGCGGGTGATGCCTTTCGCGCGTATTTCGTCCCCGAACGTTATCCCTTGAACGGGGAAAACCGCCTCCCGCTCCTGTGGGCTGTTCCCTCGGACGACGCCCCGGCTTCCGGCGGATTCTTTTCCCGGATGTTCGGCCGGAAGACCGAAATGAAGCCCGTGGGCGACACCGTTCGGGTATCGGTGGGAGAGAAAGCCCTGGTGCAGGTGGGTGTGGTCGGCACGGGTAGCGTCCCGTGTCCCCTTGTTGTGCGCTACACATCGGCTTCCAGCGCGGGGATTTCCCTGCGGGTGGTGGGGGGCGAAGAACAGTCGATCGCGCCCCGGGAGCTTCGCAGCATCTGGGCCGTCGTCGAGACCTCGGCCGATACGCCGGCGGGCAACTACGACCTTTCGCTGCGGATAGAGGGAGGTGGGACGGCGCGCGATGTTCCGTTTACCCTGCGGGTGGAGGATGCTGTGCCGGATCCGGCGGGGAGCCGCCGGGCGGATTTCCTCTCGCGCATCGGGCAGAAGTCCAGGCGGGATTCGCTGACGAACCTGGCCCTCAATCCCCGTTTTCCGGTGACCATGTCGCAGGGGTATCTGGTGAGCAGCGGGAACAACATGCTGGCCATCAATCCCGAAACGGCCCTCCCCATCCAACTCTACACCGGGCAGACTTCTCTGTTGGATGTGCCGATGCTGCTGGTGTTCTCCACTCCAAACGGCACTCGGAAGATCGGTGTGCGCGACCTGCGCTTTCTCCGCCGGGAAGGCGGTGTGCAACTCTGGGAAGGAAGCGTCCGTACGCACGACATGGACGTCCGGCTGCAGGCCAGCCTGTCGGCTTACGGGAAGATCCATTACGATGTGAGGGTACAGGCACTCTCCGGGATCGATTTTCGCAACATCACCCTCGAAGCCGGATTTTCCGAGCAGGCGGGACAGGCTTGTTACGATACGGTTTGCGTAGCCGACGGGCAGGTGGTCAGCCGGCACCCTTCCGAAGGGTTTTCAGGGCTCTGGATCGGCGGGAAGGAGGGCGGCGTATTCGTCACGGTCGATCCCGATACATCCAACGTGTTTTATCGTTTGCCGGAGGCTACGGTTACCTTGTACAAGACAGCCCGTCCGGGGCTCATCGTGGGCAGCGGCCCGCTGCGCATGCAGGCGGGCGAGAGCATCTCCCTGCAGTGTTCCATGCAGATGCTGCCGATGGGTTATACGTCAGGGAATGCCGATGGACGTCGTCTGTTGTGGGTGGAGGGCGATACCCTTCCCCGGATAGAGGAAATAGGACGGGCGGACGGCCTCATTGTCGCACAGCCCCTTCGCCTGCTCGAAGGTCGCAACGGCCGCCGGGCGGACAGTTTGTGGGCTGCGGGAGTCGGCCTTTTCCCTTATCTGCGCCCCTTTGCACTGCCTGCCGACGGATTCCCGGCGCGGGCACTGGCTTCGCTGGGTTATGCATTTACCCGGGAAAATGCCGGGCGGACGTGGTATTTCGCTCCGCAGGAGTCGTTTTCCGCAGCGATGGACACCCTCTACGATGAAGTCCTGCGCGGCAGAAGCGTCCAAGGGGTCGTGTTGTCCGACGAGGCGGTCAATCGTCTTCGCTTGCCGGAGTATTCGTTGCGGCGCACGGCAGCAGGAGAGCCGCTGACCGTGCTGTGGTACGAGCAGGGCTTCGACGCTTCGCTGCTGGGCCATGCTCCGTGGATCGATGCGGTGGTGGTGCCTGATACCTTGGGGAAAACCACCGGGGAGGAGCGTTTGGCTCGTTTGGGGGGCTTGCCGCAGTATGGCCTTGCGCCTTCGTCGTCCGGAGACGTGTTGGCGGGGCTGTCCTGTGGGCAGGCGGCGTACGGAGTGTTCTCGGACAGTCTTTCCCTTTCGTGGATCAAGGCGTTGTGGGAGGCGCGCGAGGAACTCGGTCTGGAGGGTGACGGCGTGCGTTTTTATCCCGAAGACGAGGGGGCTTCTCCGGTGCGTGTATCCAACCCGTTCATCCGCGTGTCGGCCTATCGGTTGGCGGATCGGTTGGTGGTCGTTTGTCGCAATACCTCCTCGGTGGAGCAGTCGTTCGTTCCGGAGTTCGACTTTGCGGCCTTGGGCATCGAACGTTGGGAGGTGGATCGTTTGGAGCGGGCTGCGGTCGGAGCCTTGCAGTCGGAGCAGATGTACCTGCTGGGAGATCCGATCCCGGTGGAAGCCGGGCGGACGCTGGTGCTGAATCTGCGCTGGGTGCCCCGCGGGCAGGATTGATTTTTCCCCTTGCAAAAGTGTTGGGGAAAGTGTTTCTTTGTCTTGAAAAGGGCGGTGGTCGGGGAGTCCGGCTGCGCCGGTAAAAAATAACGAATACATACGGAAGACGATGAAAAAGGTAAGCGGTAAGATGGCGGTCGTACTGGCCGCTGCGGTATTGGCCTGTTCCTCCTGCTCGACTTGGAGCAATACGGGCAAAGGTGCGGCCATCGGGGCTGGTTCGGGTGTGGCAGCCGGTGCCGGGCTGGGTGCGATCATCGGCGGAGGAAAGGGTGCGGTGATCGGAGCGGCGGTCGGCGGGGTTGTCGGTACGGCAGCCGGGGCGGCCATCGGCAAGAAGATGGACCGCCAGGCGGCGGAACTCGAATCGCAGTTGGGCGATGAGGCCCGGGTGGAAACGGTAACGGACAAGAACAATCTCCAGGCGATTCGGGTGACGTTCGATTCGGGCATCCTGTTCGACACCGGAAAGTCCGAATTGAGTTCTTCGGCACGCGCTTCCTTGGCCAAGTTCGCCGCTTCCGTGCGGAACAATCCCCAGACGGACATCACCGTGTACGGCCATACGGACAATACCGGTTCGCGTGCGGTCAATGAGCGCCTTTCCTTGGAGCGCGCTACGGCCGTGGCCAACAATCTGGTGGGACAGGGGATCTCCCGCGACCGCATCAAGACCGAAGGGCTAATAACGCTGAGGGCGACCTGCCCGCCGACAATTCCACGGCGGAAGGCCGCGCGGCCAATCGCCGGGTGGAGGTTTACATCACGGCCAGCGAGGATATGATCCGCCAGGCACAGGATGGACAGCTTTGAGTCGCTCTGTTTGTTTTTGTTTTCGTAAATAAAACCACGAACGGGATATGTCCAACCAGGAAAAACCTACCTGCGCGTCGGCTTCCGATTTGTTCCACCGCGCTCTGAGCTGTGCGGACCGCGGGGACATGCAGCAGGCCGAAGACTTGTACCAGGCTTCGATCCGCCAGTACGAACAACTCTACGACGATCAGTACGAAACCCCTCCGCAGATCCTCGCCGCCTTGGGCAATCTCGCTCTTGTCTATGCCGACACCGGTCGGTACGATCAGGAAGCCCGTGCGCTCGAAAAGGCCTTGGCGTATGGCCGGGAATTCGCCCGGTGCGACGAAAATTTCCTCCCGCGCGTGGTCGAACTGGAGAACGACCTGGCGTTTTCGTATTCCCGCCAAGGGCTGTTCCCCCGCGCCGAGGAGCATTACCTAGCGGCCTTGGAAACGAATGAGAAAACCCTCTCCGAGTATGGCGAAGAGGTATCCGAAAGGGCTTTGATGCGTTCGGCGGTGTTGCACAACAACCTGGCTGTTTTCTACGAGAAAAAGATCGGGGATCTCCCCCGTGCTGAAGAACATTACCGGGCGATGTTGTCCGACCGTCGGCACCTCTTCCGCCTCGATGGCAATGCTCATGGGGCGGATCTGAAGGAAGCCGTGTCGCGGGTAGCCGAATTTTGCCGTTTGGCAGGACGGTCGGAGGGGGCGAAGGCTTTGTTGGAAGAGGCGCAGGGGCTTGACGAATAGTTTTCTTCTTTTTCCTTCTTGGGAAGAAGGAGTGTGAAATGAAAAACGCAACGATTCCGCGTTTGTGTTGTCGTGTTTTTTGTTGTGATGTGTTAAAGTGTGGGTAGATTGCATAAAAAAAGCGAAATTGTTTTGGATGTATAAAAATTTGCCGTAGCTTTGCAGCCGTTATGAAAAACACGTGGGCAAACATCGGCGGCATCATTTCGGGCGAGGGCTTCGACCTGAACACTTGCACCGTAACTACTTCGGGACCCACAACTACCACTACTACCATTACCACAATTACCCCTCGGGGGTAGAGCGTAGTATATTTCCAATTTGTCATACCTAATGCTTTTAGGTCCCCGCGGGAGAGCAGGGGTTGGAACCCGTATCGGTCCGGGACGGGAGATGAGAGAAAGCGGAACTCCGGCAGAGTATGTTTCCTTTTTTTGGTAGTCAAAGCAAAAATCTGAAAATCCGACAATGGAAAATAAAACGATAAGAGTATTCGCCCCGGCCTCGACGGCCAATCTGGGTTGCGGATTCGATGTGATGGGAATGGCCCTGGATGGGGTTGGCGACGTATTGCGCATGTCCGTCCGTCCGGGCGACAGTTTGTCGATCGACAACGAAAGCGGGGTAGATCTCCCTTCGGATGTCGAAAAGAACGTCATTACTCCGGCCGTTCGCGCATTCCTAGCCGCCGTAGGAAAGAAAGCGGCGGTGGAGATCGTCGTGGAGAAAAAGATCCTCCCGGGCAGCGGTATCGGTTCGAGCGCCGCTTCGTCGGCGGCCGCCGTCTTCGGCCTCAACGAACTTTTCGGCCGACCCTTTGCCGTGAAAGACCTGGTGGAGTTTGCCATGCAGGGCGAAAAACTGATCAGCGGCACGGCCCATGCCGACAACTCCGCCCCATCGGTAATGGGCGGCATCGTGTTCATCCGCGGGTACGAACCCCTCGATGTGGTCAGCCTGCCCGTGCCGGAGGCGTTTTGTTTCTCGGTGGTGCATCCCCACATCATGGTCTCGACCAAGGCGGCCCGCGAGGTGTTGCGCAAGGAAATCCCGATGCGCGAGGCTGTTACCCAATGGGGAAATGTCGGCGGATTGGTTGCCGGTATCATGATGGGCGACATGGCACTCATCGGCCGTTCGATGCGCGATGTGGTGGTGGAACCGTACCGGAAAGGTTTTATCCCGGGCTACGATGCGCTCAAGGCCGCTTGCATGGCCGAAGGAGCCTTGGCGGTCAACATCTCGGGGTCCGGGCCTTCGGTATTCGCTTTGAGCGATTCGATCGAAACGGCTCAGCGGGTAGGACAAGCCATGAAGGTGCATTTTGATCGGTTGAACATCGAAAACGACCTCTATGTTTCGCATGTGCCGACCGTCGGCGCGCGGGTATTGGAGGGAGGAGATAAATAACGGACAGGAAAAAGAACGAAAATGAAATATTACAGTACGCGAGATCATGCCGCTCGTTACACGCTCAAGCAGGCGGCTTTTATGGGACTGGCACCCGACGGGGGGCTTTTCATGCCGGAGCGGATCCCGGCCGTCGACAAGGACCGGGTGCTCGAACTTTCGGAAGGCTCCTTTGGCGATCTGGCCGAGTACATCGCCGGGCTTTTCTTCGGCGAGGACTTGTCTTTGCAGCAGATACGCCGTATCGTGGAGGGTGCTTACCGTTTTCCGGTGCCTCTTCGCTACATCGGGGACGACAAGTACACCCTGGAACTCTTTCACGGGCCTACCTTTGCCTTCAAGGACGTCGGCGCAGGTTTCATGGGCCGTGCGTTGGGCGAATTGAATGAAAAGGACGACGATCTGGTCATTCTGACGGCTACTTCGGGCGATACGGGCAGCGCCGTGGCGAACGGTTTTTACGGGATCGAGGGCATCCGGGTCGTGGTGCTGTACCCCGAGGGCAAGGTGAGCGACCTGCAGGAAAGCCAGATGACCACCCTGGGCGGCAATATCCATCCGCTGAAGGTGCGCGGTACGTTCGACGACTGCCAGCGTATCGTCAAGGAGATCTTTTCCGATGCGGCTTTTCGCCGGGAAAAGGCCGTTACTTCCGCCAATTCCATCAACTTGCTCCGCTGGATGCCCCAGTCGTTCTATTACTTTTACGCGTGGGCACAGTGGAAAAAGACCACGGGCGAGGACGCCCCCGACATCGTAGTGCCGAGCGGGAACTACGGCAACCTTTCGGCCGGCATGCTGGCGGCCCGGATGGGGATGCCGGTAGGGCGTTTCGTCGCAGCTTCCAACGCCAACGACATTATCCCGAAATACCTGGAGACGGGGGTGTTTAAGCCCCGTGCGTCGGTGATGACCCTGGCCAATGCGATGGACGTGGGCAATCCGAGCAATTACGAGCGGATACTCGATCTCTACGGGGGCGACTTTACGGCGCTCACCGCCGGGGTGAAGGGGTATCGCTGCGACGATGAGGTGATCCTGGCAGCGATCCGCGAACTGTACGAGCGTTATGGATATGTGTCCGATCCGCACAGTGCGGTGGGGTACAACGCGGCCAAGGCTTACCAAGTGCACGGGTTCTGGCTTTCGACGGCGCACTGGGCGAAGTTTTCCAACGTGATCCACGAGGCGCTGGGGCGGGATTTCGATTTGCCGGAGGGCTTGCGCAAATTCTTGGGAAAGGAAAAACATTTCACTCCGATCGACCCCGATACGGAGGTCGTGGAGGAGTTCGTTCGGGGGGTGTGAAAGCCTCCGGGATTTGCTGAAAAAGCCTGATGTGAAGACATCAGGCTTTTTTGGTTATAAATCGTTGTATTTTGCTGTTTCAGAAGTTGTGAAGTTGTCTTTGTCGGTATAGATGATTTGACAATGATCTTTCAAAATAGAGAGATTGATATACCCTTCATCTGTTTCAAAGAGAGAATTGTAAGTTAAATTCCCTGTTTTGGCAAGTTTCATTTTGCGGGTGTTGTTCGGATATCTGTATGATTGGAATTCTTCAGTACAGGATATGGGGTCTCCGTATTTTTCTGTAAGTCCAAGCTTTAGAAAATTGTATCCTGTTTCGAGGGAGGTCCACTCATCGTACTTGGGGGTCGCGACAACAATACTGTTTACAATGTTGTTATTTGCGTATATACCAATCGTGCAATCGTTGAATCCTGCAAAATCCCCTTGAAGAAGAGTTATATCTCCTGTTGATTTAATATAAGACATCCCTTTATTTGTGAGTTTAAGCATAAATTCATTAGGAGATCCATTGATAGGAATTCCCATAAAAGTCAGATGTGTCGATGGGTTTTGTGCAGATAGGTTGATCGTGCAAAGGCCTAAAAGCGATATGAGGATGATTTTTTTCATAAGGTTGAACTTGAGGTTATTTATCGCGTAATCAATTTTCAGAGGGAATGGGGATGACAAATCGGTTGTCGATGTCTATAGACCATTGGACTTGCCATGTTTGACCGTTGATTTGATCCAATAAAATAAAATTGTACATATTTTGTGTCGGATAAAGCGTGAAACGTCCGTTTGTTCCGTCGGCATCATTAATGATAGGCAGCCCTAAATAAAATTCGCCTCGATTATCTTCATCAAGGCTGAACTGCACGAGCCATAATTGGCCGTTACGCGTGTTTAGCTTGATGAATATCCACATATTCTCCGTTGGGAAAAGTTTATATGTGAAATGATCTTCAACAGTAGGATGATATAAAGTAGTGTTTTGTTCATCCTGGTTGAGCGTGGTTTCTGCTTTAGCAGACAGAAAACCAAAACAACTTAAAAGAACGAGGAAGATGGAATTTTTCATAGTGTTCGAGTTTTTTAATGTTTCCCCCAGTCCCTCGGGAAAACTGGTTGTATAAAAAAGTGTGGAACTGTTATACCACGTCTTCATTTGGAGGTCGTAGGAAACCTGGGATAATATGGTCAACAGCCTACGCAAATGCGTGAGAACCACTATGCCATCCTTGTATCCTGTCTGAAAATTTCCTACGTTCCCAAACGACAAGATGCGCATAACGCTTCTTTGTTTTTCAATATGTCACCGGCAAGCAAAATCCTGCCTGTCTCACAAAAGTAATGAAAATTCTCATAAAATATTTTTCATCAATGTCTTTTACAAAAAAACCGGCTCGCGCAGCGAGCCGGGGGGTTGTGTGCGGAGGGACGGGAGGCCGGTTAAGCCACCGTCATGATGTCCTTTTCCTTTTGCGCCATGATCGCCTCGCAACGGGCGATAAACTTGTCGGTGAGGCCCTGGATATTTTCTTCGTATTCCTTGGCCAGATCCTCGCTGACGTTCTCTACCCGGCGCACCGAGTTGTTGGCGTCCTTGCGGATGTTGCGGATGTTCACCTTGGCCGTTTCCAGTTCGGTGCGGGCCATGCGTACCAGTTCGCGACGGCGGTCTTCGGTCATCGGGGGAATGTTGATGATGATCATCTCGCCGTTGTTGGCCGGGGTAAAGCCCAGGTTGGCATTGAGAATGGCGCGGTCGATCTCGGAAAGCAGGTTGCGTTCCCAAGGTTTGACCGTGATGGTGCGCGGGTCGGGGCAGGCAATGTTGGCCACCTTGTCCAAGGCTGTGGGAGTGCCGTAGTATTCTACCATGACGCCTTCCAGCATCACGGGCGAGGATTTGCCGGCGCGCAGTTTGAGCAAGGCTTTTTCAAAGTGTTCTATCGAATTTTCCATGCGCTCGGAAGCGTCTTCTACGATCAGGTCGAGTTCTTCGTTCATCGTGTGTATGTCGCTGAGGGGTTCGTTATTCGGTTTTGGAAATATCTTTGTGAGCGGGGTTCAGTCGGTAACCAAGGTGCCGATCGGCTCTCCCGAGCATACCTTGTACAGGTTGCCGGGGGTGTTCATGTCGAATACGACGATGGGCATCTTGTTTTCCTGCGACAGGGTAAAGGCCGTCTTGTCCATGATCTTGAGGCCTTTGTCGTACAGTTCGTCGTAGGTGATGTGGTCGAATTTGGTGGCCGAAGGGTCTTTCTCCGGGTCGGCGGTGTAGATACCGTTTACGCGGGTACCTTTGAGGATGACGTCGGCCTGGATCTCGACGGCGCGCAATACGGCCGCCGTATCGGTGGTAAAGAACGGGTTGCCCGTGCCGGCAGAGAAGATCACAACGCATTTTTTCTCCAGATGGCGGACTGCTTTGCGTTTGATGAACGGCTCGGCAATGCGTTCCATTTCGATGGCCGTTTGCAGACGGGTCTTGAGGCCTTTTTCTTCGAGCGCTCCTTGAAGGGCCAGTCCGTTGATGACAGTGGCCAGCATCCCCATGTAGTCGCCCTGTACTCGATCCATGCCTTGAGCCGCTCCTTGCATGCCCCGGAAGATGTTGCCCCCGCCGATGACCAAGCCTATCTCGACGCCTTCCCGGGCGACGCTCTGGATGTCCTGGGCGTATTGAGCGAGGCGTTGAGGATCTATTCCGTAATTTTGTTCGCCCATCAGGGCTTCTCCGCTAAGTTTGAGCAGGATTCGACAGTATTTCATGGTGCGATGTGGTAGGTTCTTGCCACAAAGGTAAGAAAACCGTGTGTAATTTTGTTTTCCTTGCCGATGTTTTTCCCGCTCTTGGGCTTTGGGGGGGGGCAAACGACATCGGCCGGGCTTTGCCCGGCCGATGGAGAAGTTCAAAGAAGGTGTTACACCCGTTATTGGAACATCTTCTCGCGCATTTCGACGTTTTTGGCGTGGTTGATCAGTTCCACCATGTTGTTGACGTTCAGTTTTTTGAGCAGTCGTGCTTTGTAGGTGCTCACTGTTTTTTCGTTGATGCCCAACTCCTCGGCTACCTGTTTGTTGCGTTTTCCGCTGGTAAGGAGCTTGAGTACTTCCACTTCGCGTACCGACAGGCGTTTGTACATCCGGCGCTGGGCTGCGGCAAGGCCGGAGCGTTTTTGGTACGCCATGCGTTCCGACAGTTTTTCCGAAAGGTAGATGTCGCCTCCTGCCACTTTGCGGATGGCTCCCAGCAGTACTTCGATGGAGGTGGATTTGTTTACGTAACCCATGGCGCCCGATTTGAGGCAGTTGATGGCGTAGATCTCGTCAGGATGCATCGAATAGATCAGAACCCGAATGCCCGGGAATTCTTCTTTTACTTTTCGCAGAACCGTCAGTCCGTTGGCCTTGGGCATTTCCAAGTCGAGCAACAATACGTCGGTCTGGTGGTTTTCGTGCAGCAGTTGGATCGTTGTTTCGAGATCGTCCGTCGATCCGGCCAGGGTGATATCCGGTGTCTGTTGAAAGATCAGTTCGAGCCCTCGCCTGATTACCTCGTGGTCGTCCACCACTATTATGTTAATCATGTTTTTTGATAATTGCGTTATTTCTTGTTGTAAAGGTAGGTTTTTATTCAAGACAAAAATAATGTTTTATATAATTAATTTTTTGATTAAAACGAATGTTTTTTGATTATTAACTATTTTGTTTTACGACTTTGATTTTTCGGGAGATCTTGTTTGGTTTTGGATAAAAACGTTTTTTATCAAACCGGCAATCGTAGAGCCTGTGAAAAACTTGCAGGAAAAGCCTCTCCTTGTCGGGGAAAGAAAGAGCAAGCGCCAAATAAAAAGCGTTCCGGAAAAATCCGGAACGCTTTTTATTTGGCGCTTGGCACAGCGATTTTGCTTACTGGGCGACTTTCTCCAACTCGAATCCGACGTTGAACACCGTACTTTCGTTGACGATAGTCTCTATTTGGGGCAGCAATGCGGTGATGATCCCCCCGATCGACGGATCGATCTCCATGCCGGCCAGCAATTGTTTGACCACAGGGAGAGCCTGCAGCAGGAACGCCTTGTCCAGATAAACGGCTACGCCCGTGGTGGTCTTTTTGAAGTTCAGCGGCACATAGACCATGCCGTTCTTTACTTCGAAGAAGCTGGTGATGATCTCGCCGTAACCTCCGGGGATCATGTTGATCATTTCGGCATCCACCACGAACATTACCTGGCCTTCCGTCATGTACCAGCGGATGGCTCCTTCGGGGATCAGTTCGTTGGGGATTTGGATCGGTGCTCCGTTATTGGCCGGGTCGAGTACCAGCAGGGCGATGTTGCCATCGGCCTGGAATTCGAGATATTGCAGAGCCGAGAAGTATTGGGCGGCCATCATCCCGACAAGTCCCCGGATGGAGGTTACGAATTCCTCGGGCGCCATCGTTCCGTCTCCGAACTGAACGGACTCTTGGGCGGTTTCCATTTCGAGCAAGATCGTAGGTACCTGCATCTGGGGATCTGCGGCTATTTTCCACTGACTGCCCGCGAGGTCGCCCAGATTCTTTACCGTTACGGTCAGGTTCATGCCTGTCCCGTCGATTTGTCCGGATACGGAAACTTCCCGGTAGGCGTCTTTGGCACTTCCGGAAATGTTGTACGGAGTGAGGGAACCACCTTCGCGGGTCGAATGGGAAGCCGCAGCCGCAGTGCTTTTGGAGATAGTCAGCGAGGGGAGGGTAAATTCGTCAGCGCCCAATACGACGTTCTTCAGGATCATCTGCATGTCGGACGAGGAGGCTCCTTGCATTTCTACCGAGGCATTGCCCGAGAAAGGAGCATTGTTCAAGGCGAGGGTCAAGTCGCCCGATTCGGTATCATATACGCCCGTTACGCCCTCCTGGCTGATGCTCAGAGTCATCTTTCCGCTGGCAATCTTCCCGGAGATCGTTACCTGGTTGCAGTCGGTGCTGGCATCGGCGGCAAAAATACGGTTGTCGTATTCATCCACCCGGAACTGGACATCGTTTACCGTGTAGGAAGCCTGACCGAGAATGATGTTTTTAGCCACGAGTGTCATGGCATCGCGATTGTCGCCCGAGACGGTTACCGACATGTTGGCGTCGTCCAGCAGTACATTATTGACTGCTACGGAGAGGTTGCGGCCTTCGTACGTGCCGGGGACTCCTTCGAGAGTCTTGTCTTCTTCCTTGGAGCAGGCTACGGCAAACAGTGCGGCGGCAGCCATCAGCAGGGAGTGCAAAAAGGTCTTTTTCATACGTTTATAGCTTTGCTTTTTTTCAACTGCAAAGATACCTTTTTCTTCGGTTTAAAATGCGTGTCTCTTGAATTTAACACGCTTTTTGCATGGAGATAAATGTTTTGTTTGCTAAAGGGAAAATTCTGTCGGGGCAGAGTAGCCATCGTCGGATTGACAAGCGGCTTCTTCTCGAGGCGGTATGAGGGGAATAAAAGCCCTTTTTTCAACTCGTCAGGCGTATTCGTACTACGCCTATGGGAGTGATGGGAAATAAAAAAAGGCCCTTTTTCAAGGGCCTTGGAATATCTGATAAGTGGAATCTTATTCTCCGAGTTGCTTGTCGTTGGAACGATACGTAACCAAGCCGCCCTGATAGTTTCCTTCGCCACCTCTGATCTCAAGACGAACACCCAGCGGTTTTGCATGAGCCAGAACGTCGCAGTTGGTGTACTTGGTGTAAGTATGCGAACCATCAGCTTTCAAGCTGTCAACGGTGTATTCAGCACCCGAAGCGGTGAAGTACTTCATATCTACGCCGTCGCTTACGTAGTCAACGGTTACAGCGATCTGATAACCCCACGTAGAAGTTACTTCAGGAATAGAGTCTGCCTCGTACTTCAACTGCGTAGCGGATACGGCCGTTACCTCCAAAGGTGCTGCGGAATACGACAGCGTCGAACCGTTGAGCCAGTTGTTATTCGCGCCCGTTCCATGTTCACGAATAGTCAACGAACCCTCATAGAGGCCTGCGCAGTCGTACGTCGTGTAGTCCAGACTGTCGTCATCCGAGCATGACGTCAGTGCGAACACAGCACACCCTACGAGCAAGGCATTTTTTAGCAAAGTAAGTTTTGTTTTCATTTTTGAATTCGTGTTTTTATTGTTCTTTAAAATAGGACTTCTCTTAGCAAGACAAAAGTAATATAAAATATCCACTAAATACAAAAAAAAACGACTTTAACATTTAATTTTTTCTAACAAACCCCTAACTGTTCATCGAGATGAGGAATTCTTCGTTGTTGATCGTGTTTTCCAGACGCTGTTTTATGAATTCCATGGCCTCGAGAGGATTCATGTCCGCCAGCATTTTCCGCAGGATCCACATCCGGTTGAGCACGTCCTTGGAGAGTAGCAGGTCGTCGCGGCGCGTACCCGAAGCGATCAGGTCGATGGCCGGGAAGATGCGGCGGTTGGACAGTCTGCGGTCCAGTTGAAGTTCCATGTTGCCCGTGCCTTTGAACTCCTCGAAGATCACTTCGTCCATCTTGGAACCCGTATCGATCAAGGCCGTAGCGATGATGGTGAGCGATCCGCCGTTTTCGATGTTGCGCGCGGCGCCGAAGAAGCGTTTGGGTTTGTGGAGTGCATTGGCATCGATCCCTCCGGTGAGGACTTTTCCCGATGCCGGGGAAACGGTGTTGTAGGCCCGTGCCAGACGGGTGATGCTGTCCAGCAGGATCACTACGTCGTGTCCGCTTTCCACCAGGCGTTTGGCCTTTTCCAGGACGATGTTGGCTACCCGGACGTGTCGCTCGGCGGGCTCGTCGAAGGTCGAAGCGATCACTTCGGCCTTCACCCCCCGCTGCATGTCGGTAACCTCCTCGGGACGTTCGTCGATCAGCAGCATGATCTGATACACTTCCGGGTGGTTGGCGGCGATGGCGTTGGCAATGTCCTTGAGCAGGATGGTCTTACCGGTTTTGGGTTGGGCGACGATCATGGCGCGCTGTCCTTTCCCGATCGGGGCGAACAGGTCGATGATGCGCGTAGAGGTGGTGGCGTTTTTCCCCGCCAGGCGGAATTTTTCCTGGGCAAAGAGCGGGGTGAGGTGTTCGAAGGCGATGCGGTCGCGTACGAACGAGGGCTCGCGGCCGTTGATTCGGATCACTTTTACCAGCGGGAAAAACTTTTCCCCTTCTTTGGGCGGGCGCACGATGCCCCGCAGGGTGTCGCCCGTTTTGAGTCCGAAGAGCCGGATCTGGGATTGGGAAATATAGATGTCGTCCGGCGAAGCGAGATAGTTGTAATCCGAAGAGCGGAGGAAACCGTATCCTTCCGCACCGATTTCGACCACACCTTCGCATTCGATCAGGCCCTCGAATTCGTAATCGGGTGAAAAGTAATTCACCGTTTTGTGGTCCGGTTTGGGGAGGTTTTCCCCCGAGGGATTGTTGGTGGAAGGGGTAGGATGATTGTGCGGGCCGTTTTTACCCCGGTGTTCGGGCGCAGCCGTTTGGGCGGCTGCGGCTTGTTGTTGCTGCTGTTTTTGCTGTTCCATCCTCCGGCGAGCCATTTCCTGTTGCGCGCGCAGGGCTTTGATCTGACCTTCGCTCATGGGTGGCTTTTGCTCTTGGGTCGTGGATTCCGGCTGAGGGGTTTCTTCCGCATGGACAATCCGGTTGCGCCGGGGACGAAGCACCCGGCCGTTTGCTTTCTTTTCCGGATGTGCGGGTTGCGCGGCGGTGTCCTGATGCGCCTGGGGCGTTTGCGGTTCTGCCGGAGGATTTTCCGGGGCTTCGGTCTGTGCGCGGAGGGCTTGCAGGATGTGCTGCTGCAATTCGCTTTTTTTCAGATAGCGATAGCGGGGGATCTCCATCTTGGCTGCAACTTCTTGCAGTTGCGGGAGTTTCATTTTTTCAATTTCTTCTGTGGTCCACATACTTTTTCAAACGGTAAATACAATATCTGCACACGATCTGCACATGCGCAGACAGCCATCAGGGATTGCTTTGGAGTATCTCTTGCCAGTAAAGTAAACGATAAAAAGGTTGATTTACACTGAAAGGAAAAGAGAGACGCCCTCCATCCACCGGAAGACAGGACAAATTTATAAAATAATTTGTGAATGAGCGAAGGGGAAAAAAATAATTCTTATATTTGAATAGCGTTTAACCAAAATATCTACGACTATGCTGCTCAATATAACGACTATTTTCGTAGCATTGATCGCCATCTACCTCGTGTACGATATGGTGGAATTGATCAAGGCCCGTCAGTTTTCTTTGGCGCGTTCGCGCACTTATGCGGTCCTGTTGGGGCTGTTGATGTGCGGACGGATGATCTACGGTTATTTTACTGCGCAGCCGGGTGCGGAAGAAAGCTCGATCCCCAACCGGGGGCTTTTCGTGATCTGTACCATCGGTCTGGCGGTTGTCTATACGCTCATCGACCTGATCGTCGCTTTGGTCAAAAAACGCGACGACACGAAATTCGTACGGCGCAAACTGACCTTTTTCGTGTTCATGGTCGTTCTGCTGATTTTCTACATATGGATGAAGAAATCACTGGGTTGAGCCGATGAGTACCAAAAGAATCGTTCTTTTCGTCCTTTTGGCCCTGGTGCAGGCAGTGGTGTTCGTCTGGGGGCTCTATCTGGGGATTACCGAAGGGGTGTTGTCGGGCTATCTCTCGGCCGCGGCGATGGCCTTGGCTTTTGCGGCAATGGCTTACGATGGGCACAAGATCCGCATCAAGAAGCGGTTTGAAAAGAAATAATCTTGCGGCTGTCCTGCGGGAGTTGTGAGTTTCGCAGGGCCGGTGAGACGTAAAAAAGAAACCCTGTACACACCTGGTTGGAAGATCCCGGCCAG